>Ga0214545_1005188_pt1 | contig 23782 bp, 19 predicted proteins | sample CNSS4metaG_FD_160064 | JGI IMG/M metagenome (GOLD analysis project Ga0214545, IMG submission 160064) | Root nodule microbial communities from cowpea collected in UCLA plant growth center, Los Angeles, California, USA - CNSS4 | ecosystem: Host-associated > Plants > Roots > Nodule | place: USA...
ATAGATTAGGAAATCCTATCACCTCTTTCACCTTCCATTGCTTGCAAGTGCCTTCCAACTTGCCTCCATTCCTTCATCCATTTCCGCTGCCCATGGAGCTCTTCATGCACCTTTGGAGCTCCACCAACTATGGCTGCCTCAAATACTTTTCCACGAGCCACTAGTGTCTTCCCTTTAATATCCTAAATATATAGCTGACATGGATGAGTGTCGTCCATGTCATCCCCTGGTATGGGTGGAGTTGAACAACTCCCTTTTTTCGCTTCTACTTGTTAGAGTCAATGATTTATTAATGTTATTCAATTATTTGATTAAATATCATTTATTCAATTCATAACTTATAGAAAAAAGATTTACTCGTGAGAGGCATAAATGGATCTAGTTCTGGTGGAGGATCTTATGGCGAACGGATGCCATAATTCTCAAATTGGCGCATAAGTTCTTCTCTCACCTTCATAGTGACTCTTTCTGTCAGTCTTTCTTTATAATCAACACTATGACTGAATGAAGACTTCTGATACAGCACCATGCACACGTCTAGGGTGCTCAAGCTGTCCAATTGCAGCAGCAAGTATGTCATGACGACCTTTTGGATTGAATCCTCCATGGGAGCTCTACTCAACCAACGAATCCTGCAATGTAACAAAAAAAGTTAAAAAAAAAATCATACAATATAAAAGACAAACAAGTTATTTAGAAAAGAGTTGTATCTTACAATTTTCTCAAAGATTTATCGTGCAGATTCAGAAGCGTAGCTGCCCGATGTGCGTAGACGGGCTAACTTCCACTCTTCATGACGTGATGGTGGTGAAGGAGGCTCAATATATTCACCCTGAGAAGGTGGGGCCTAGATTTTTCTTTTTTGACATTATCTTCTCTTCAAGTTTTCTATACCCACCACGAGACAATTTGTGTGAGTTTTTATTTTGAGCACATATACTTTGAGCCTTTTTTCTCTTTTCCTATAACATAAAACCCACTTTATGAATTAGTTCAAATTGTAAAGAATTATCAATTGAGCAAATGATGATTTCAAATAAACATAACTGTCATCCCTCATATGTCTGAAGCTTAAGGAACTAACGTCAGGTGTCTTCATCAATCCATGTGTATTTCAGCAATGGATTTTCATTCTTTTCAGATCCAAATACATGCCAAGACATCAACTAGGTCTAAAAACCACGAAATTTTTTAGCCATCGATGACAAACATTTGTGTTTAAGCGTCGTCACATGTGGAATACCAAATGTTAGTTGCAATATAGAAAATGTCATCAATAATATTTAACATATTATCAATAAAATCAAACTATACGGTTAATAACATTAATATTAGTTACCAATAAATCCTGCCATATCATGTTCCGATCAAATTCAGTGACATGATCAAAACATGGAGTAAGGATTGATATTTTCTCCCGTGCCAACATACTTGTCATTCCTTAGATGTTTGAATCTCAAGAAACTGATGCTAGATGTCTTCATCAATCCATGTGTATTTAGCAATGAATTTTAATTCTGTTTAGATCTAAACACATGCCTAAACATCAACTTAGTCTTAAAACCACAAAATTTCTCAACCACCGATGACAAACATTTGTGTTTAAGCGTCGCCACATTTGGAATACCAAATGTTAGCTGCAATATAGAAAATGTCATTAATAATATTTAACATATTATCAATAAAATCAAACTATAAAGTTAATAACATTAATATTAGTTACCAATAAATCCTGCCATATCATGTTCCAATCAACTTCAGTGACATGATCAAAACATGGAGTAAGGATTGATATTTTTCTCTCGTGCCAACATTCCTAAATAGCTTTTGAAGACGTCCGCATAACGACCTCTAGGGATTCCAGTGTCGACATCAATATCAACAGGTGTTTTCTGACCATTAGCTCTTCTTATTAAGAGTTATTTCAACCTAGTTGCTCCTCTGGTGGGTCTCTTAGTGGGTTCTTCATCCTCTGATGAACTATGATGTTCAGCAATATATTTGTGAAATGAAAACATCACAAAACATTAATAAGCAATGTATAATATCACATATAAAACATTATTTAACAAAACACCTAAACTATAACAAGAACATGAAATCCACACATAAAGTTATTGATTGGTCATATGTATATTCTTTCTCCGTGATCTTCTTGAATTGCATGTACATCATCAACTAGAGGGATTTCATCATCAACATTTATCGTTTTTCTAAATGAGTGAGTGACAATAATATTAAGATTACTCAGATTCTCTTCATTAGGATCAATATGTTTTTTTTCCATGAAGAGCGACACACCAATGTTCAGACGTATGATCTTCAACATAGAAAACCTAAGATGCTTGTTGTACCATGATAAATGGCTCGTCTCGATAACCCACCTTTTGAAAATCAGCTAGAGTCATTCCTGATTCATCCATTTTGACACCACTCTTATTGTCAACCCACTTACATTTGAATAGTGGAATAGTGAACATGATATAATCAACCTCCCATATCTCTTGTATTACACCATAGTATGTCATTGATTCAAATACAGGATTTTGATCTTTAGATATAGAAAATTATAGCGACTGAGCTTCAGAACTGATTTCACTATTTTGTATTGTGCTTTTATAATCTAGAAACTTCGTATAGAATGTGCAATTATTAATTTCATAATCTATACAATAGATGACATCAAATTTCAAGCCATTTGCTAACCACATCAAAGTCTCAAAACATTGTGGATCTTTCAAAAACTCATATTTAAACAAAGGCATGAATGTTCTGTTACGCTCCATCAAATGTCATTTCTCTGATTGTCTTAGATTGTTCTCTTTCACAATGACTTTGTGTGTAGATAAGTAAGACATTACCTCATATGTGTTGTTCAATATGTATAAGTATGCTTGCAACAACTCTTTACAATCTTTGCTAACCACGCTCACACCTCAAATGTTGTTACTTATAGCAAATTTGTTCAACTACGATATATGAGGAACTCCTATCGGTTTTGCTTTTGCCACGTAATCTGAACAAAACTCGACACTTTCTTCAGCAATATAGCTTTCAATCATTGAAGCTTTTGGACGATATTGATTTTTTGCATACCCTTTCAAGATCTTCATGTAACGTTCAATGGGATACATCCATCTTAAGTATACTAGTCCACAAAACATCTCCAGTTGACACAAGATGATAACAATCTTTGAACTTCATCTAACTTTAAAGGATCAATGACTTTGCTGCAAATTGAAGAGAAAAATGCACATATATGCATTATAGTTTATCTAACATTTTTGGGTAAAATTCCACGAATAGCTACAGGTAACAACTGTTGCATTAAGATGTGACAATCGTGAGACTTTAGGCCAACAAACTTCAAGTCTTGCATGGATACTAAACTCTGAATATTTGAAGGGTATCCTTGAGGTACCTTGATACTCTTTAAACATAAGCAAACACTTATCTTCTCTTGTCTGGACATAGTGTAACATGTAGGGGGTAAATAAGTACGCCTACCAACCTCCTTTGGTGCCAAGTCTTCTCGGATCTTCATTTTAACCAAATCCAAACAAACATTTACTCCATCTTTTGTCTTTCCCTTAATGTTAAGTAGTGTGCCAATCAAGCTATCACACACATTCTTCTCTACATGCATGGCATCTAACTTGTAACTTCAAACAATATGAAAGATAAAAAAATATTGATTTTTTTCTTTCAATGGCTCGATGCAAATGACTTCTTCAATTTTTTTCCCAAATACATGATGTACTTTATTATCTTTTTCATGAATTTGAAGGCCAGTCAATGAAATTGGTGTTTCGTCATTCTCTTGGTGTCCATTAAATGCTTTCTTTAACTTTCGATGGCGCAAATACAAGGTATTCCTTCCGTTTTTCAATTGATGAGATGCAGCGTTTTCTTCACATATAGGACATGCTTTATGACCCTTGACATTGTACCCCCGACAAATTACCGGCATTAATGGTGCAAAATAACATTGCATGCATCATGAAAGTTTCAGAAACAACAACATCAAATACTTCAACCTCATCAACCCACAACAACTTCAAGTCTTCAACTAGTGGATTGAGATATACATCTATGTCATTTCAAGGTTGCTTTGGACCAGATATCATCATAGACAACATCATGTATTTTCTCTTCATGCAGAGTCCAGGAGATAAGTTGTAAATGAATAATATAACAGACCAACAATTGTGGTTTGTACTTAAATTACCAAATGGATTCATTCCCTCGGTAACTAAGTTAAATCGAACATTTCTACATTCTTGACTGAACTTGGGAAATTCTTGATCAATATTTTTCCATTGCATTGAATCAGCTGGATAACGAAGCAGTCCATCACATCTTCTCTCAGTTGCATGTCATCCAAGGTTTTTAGTGTCTTTAGGATTTGCAAACAAATGCTTAAGTCTGAGCACGATTGAAAGGTACCAAACTACTTTCAAAGCAGATCCTTCCTTTTCTATTTGACCACTATCTTCACTGTTTCTTTTCTACTTGTACCGTGATGACCCACACTTTGGACATTTTCTCAAATCTTCAAATTCGTTTTTGTATAATATGCAATCATTGCGACATGCATGTATCATTTTGTACTCCATAACCATCAGACAAAGAATTTTCTTGGCATCATAAATTCAAGTGGGTAGAGTATTTCCCTCGGGAAGCATTTCATTCAAGAGCACGAGCAATTTTGTGAAACTTTTATCTATCCAACCATTGGTTGCTTTCAAATGCATAAGTCTTAAAACCGTTGACAATCGCATGAACTTAGTTAAACAGACATACAACGGAGTTTCAGTATTAGTAGACATCATCTTATACACATGTGCTTGTGCAAAAGCTTCTAAGCCAACATCCTGTATCATGTCCTCCATATTGTCTTCTTCCACTCGCTCTTCCCTTCCTTCTTCCATGGTGGAATCGACAACATGTTCAGTTCGGGAAACAGTTGGAAAGTCTATTAATTCGTCATGCCATTTCCATATTTTATAACTTCTAAGGAAACCATCATAAATAAGATGTTCCTTAACTTGAGTTGCATTCAACTTTCTCCCATTCAAATAGTTGACACAAGGACATCTAAATTTCACCTTATCATCACTTCTACCCTCATAACGTTGTGCAAATTGTATAAACTCTTCTACTCCATTCTCATACTTCGCACTAATGCGTGGTAAATTAATCTAATCTCGATCCATACATATATATACTGGAATTGCGTGAACAATTTCAATTATCTTTGAATCAATGCTCACATTGCTTGTGTAATCAAGGTGTGACCCTATCTCATTCAAGAAGATCCACTTTCTTTATTTTATTGGTACATATTACTTTTAAAATACATATCTTAAAATTCATGAAATTTTGGTAGCATTTTGCATTGGTCTTTAAGATACATGAAATGAAAGTGATTATCAACCACAATCCAATATGTACCTGAAGATCAATACAAAACACAATTGATAAATATTCATGAATTTTAAGATATGTATTTTGAAATATTTATATTTATATATATATATATATATGCACTAATAAACTACTAGAAAGTGATTAATCTTCTTAAATTGTCCAATCGGACAATTCAAGATTCAATACATTTAAATTATTGGAATTGTATCCCCTTATATTAATTTAAAAAAATGTAGTTTCTTCAAAATGAAAACTCAGGGACAATACATAATTTTCGTATTGAATCTAAAAGGGGAAACTAAAGCTAACTCACACTATAAAAAAATAAAAAATATATTTAAAAAATAATTAACCACACACACAGAGATATATATATATATAATGGAACCTGGGAGCGTGAAAGTTGAATAACAATATAGAACCAGAACCGAAGAGGATGCACAATGTGAGAACTACAAATTCCACAATGCAAGAGTACCTAATGATAAAAAATGAAACCACAAAACTCAAACTACTATAATTCATAACAAAAAGAAAAACCAAAGCAATACAAACGAACCAAAACGCCAAAAAAAAAAAGAAAAACGCGAAGGGAAACCCATTTTTTGAACTCACCGGCAGCGAAAGGCAAAGATGCAATCGGCGACAGTGGGTGTCGTGACGGAGGCGATGACCCACAACGGATGGCGGCGGCAGCTGGTCGGCGACAAAGTTGGACAATGGTGATGGCAGAGTGCAGAGATTTTCATGTAGAGAGAATTGTGAGGGATGATGAACAATGGAGGGTTCGCAAAAATTGGGAACCTAAATAGGCTTTATGTCCTCGGTTCAATTAATAACTGATGCCTAAAGTACTTACTACCTCGGTCCAATATTACCCGAGGCTAAAGCATCTGTCGCTAGTGGCATTTTTTAAATTTTGGTTACTAGGCTGCCGTATAAGCCTCGGTTCATTTCTAAGGCATAAAACCACTTACTACACTGGTTTTTAGGTGACCCGAGGCAAAAAAGTTGGACAAAATTGTAACAATGCCACCGCCTCCTTATAGACTTCAGTTCCACTATAACCGAAGCCTATAAGGCGAATTAAACAATCAAATTTGCACTAGTAAGGAATGCTTAAGAAGATTCAAAAAGCTAGTGATGGTCAAGATCCTTCAAGGCCCAATGGAATCAAGCTACCTTTCAAATGGGCTAAGGAAGATATAAAAATCTAGATGACCATTTGAGTGCATCTACAAATTCGGCCAATGTAATTGGGCCATACTTTGTAAATAGTTGTTGCTTTGAATAATTGAATCGAAAATTAACCAAAGCATTGTTTAGTCAGGCTCACGGGCTCATTAAACAAGCTTTGGCTGAATAGGTGTCTAGAAAGCATGCCACACTTAACACATTGAGCACATTTTGAAATGTGGAAGGTGTGACTTTCCACATGGCACTTGATCCACCAAATAAGGAGATTTAGATCTAGATCTAGAAAGAATTCAGCACATGACATAAACTTAGCCTAGCTAAATTCTTCCTTCTCCTTAGGCTATATAAGAGAGCTCTTATGCCTTGTGTAAAGGTTACTCTTAATTTGATATGGTAAATGCCTTGATGATGAGAGCACTCCACACATTTGCCTTATTGAGAATCATGAGAGCTAGGAATCTCCTTAGATCTCCTCTAGCCTCCTTCCTCTAGGATAGCTTATCCTTCCTAGAACTTCATCTTCACCACACCATACCATAGCCCAAGGGCCTTCAACCTTGCTTCCATTCCATTTCCGCTACATCAAGGAGCTTCTGCTCTCCAAAAACCATGCAAGGAGTTTCATCACAATTTGTTCAAATATCGAGGTTCTAATTTTCATCAAATCAACTCAAATTCAAACAACAAAACTTAAACATGAAATCCAATTTTCATTAAACAAAATCAATATCAATCCAATTTCAACATAACAGGAACATGCAAAAATTGAAAATATAAAAAGGTCAACACAAACTAAAAATTCTAACTTCCCTTCCCTTGATAAAGTTGCTTAACAACCCCAAAAGCCAAAACGCCACCTAACTCGTAGGGTATCACCTTTCTACACTTAGAGACAACACCAAAACAATCCAACCACACCAACAAAGACATTGATCAGTAGAGATTTCAAGAAACCCCACAAGAACACATATGAGTAGAAAACTCCACATGCAAACTAGATTGAAATGAGAAGACGAGAAAAAGGGGAAAACTAACTTACCCTAAAGTAGAAATTGATCTACTGATCTTGACTTGCTCACTACAAGGAACAATTCTATGGTCTCTGATCTTAAAAAAATTAACGAGAAGTAGTAAATTTAAAGAGAAGAAAGAAAAACTATTATAGAAGTGTTTTTAGATAGATAGATTGTTTTTAAATAATGAGATTCCTTTATGAAATTTTTATTTATACTTAAGCATTTTATTATTAAAATAATAGGTTTTCATTATTTTTAAAACATTGTCACTTCTAAAAATACTATTTTATAGGTTCTCATAGTACATATCATTTTTAAAATAACTTTGATAATAATAAATAGGAAATATTGTTCTTTATAAAAAGTTATTTTTCTAAATTACCACCTTTTTTTCGAATAATTACTTACAAAAATATTTATGAAATTTTTAAATACTTTAGTTATTATATTTATTATTAGCAAATTAATAATTGAAATTATATAAAACACTTCTTACTATTTTTAATTTTTTTTTCTTTTATTTTTCTCTATGTAATTTTTCAAACGGAGATTACAATAACAAATGGTTTAAAAAATTATAAATATTAATTTTGTTAACAAATATTTTCTTTTTTACATATTTTTTTAAAATAATTATTTATTGAAATATATGTTTTATTGTAACGTTCCATTTAATAGAAAGCACTATTAAATAAAACATCACATAATTTAATATAATAGAGCAACCAAAGATAGTATAATAGAATAACTATTATAGTCATCCAAAAAAATAAATACAAGGTATACATGATATCTAAGGGCATAAAAGAACCCAAAGAAAAACTATGAACATAAGAAATTAGTTTTTCAAAAGGATTCTAAGATAGTGGTTTTCTCACCTAAGTTAGAGATTCTCGCTTGAGCGACAGAGGCTCTCGCTTAAGCTAAATATTCTCACTTGAGCTAAAATAGAAGATACTTACCTGTTCTCAACATCCAAAACCAAAACCACAAACCACTAAAATTTCACATGCACTCATCAATTCAACACATCAAAACTCACCAATTCAAGTAATTCAATCTATCAAATTATAACATGCAAGAAAAAATTTACTTCCATAAATAAAATAACTTCACTCACCTCAAATGTAGACCAATATTGAAACAACGAAGAACCCCTTAGAAAATTTTTTAGTTGTAAAACCCCAATTCAACTTAAAGGAACTAAGACCTAAGAATAAAAGAAAGATTTAGGGCTCTGATCATGGTCAAGATAGACATCAACACCCCAAAATAGAAAAGAAGAAGGAAGTCAGATTATCAACTTTACGTGGATGGAGAAATTGTTCGGGTGGATTCGAAGAGAAATTCGCCATGAACCCAAATCTGGCCTCTTATTCAAGAAAGGATGAAGATTTAGATCAGAATAAGTTGCTTGAGAGTTGAGAAAAGTAGAGAGAATGGAAAATGAACAACGAGAGTGGTTGGTTATGAAAGCTAACTTTGGTTTCCTTTTTCTTTTTACTGAAGTAGATTTTCTAAAACAAAAGGGTTTTACATTCTCCTAAACAACAAAAAAATTTTACCTAAAAAATTGTGACATTCTAGAGAACATATATGCAGATGACTTCCTCGTATCCTCCTCTAGCTCCCACGTAGAGTTATTTGTCCTCCTGTCCTAGACAACCTTGACTAGACTAATGGATTTCCCTCTGAGTTGTTTTGTCTAATGGTTCTCTACACCAACTAGTTCCACCTCCACTGAGAGATCTTCTTTAACATGCATATCTTCTACCTCTAGCACATGAGACGAGTTAGGTACATACTTCCTTAGCTAAGATACATGGAACACTAAATGAAGGTTAGCCAACCGAGGAGAAAGCTTTCTTGATCGGATAACTCTTCCCACAATAATGGTTGGGGTCACCCTTAAGAAAACATGATTCCCAACTGCGAACTCCAAGGGTCTCCTTCTTTGATTAGCATACGACTTATGCCTGCTCTACGGGGCTTTCAACCTTTCCCTCACTATGTTCACCTTTTCTATAGTTTTTTTAAACAACTTTGGTCCAACCAACCCAAACTTACCATCTTGGTACCAACACAAGGGGGTTCTATATCTCCTTCCATATAAGGCTTCATATAAGGTCATCCCTATGCTTGCTTGATAATTGTTGTTATAGCTAAACTCCACCAATTACAACACTTCATCCTAACCACCAGGAACTCATCCTCAATCTGCTTCCCAAAGCATCATACAGTGTATGCCAGAACCTAGAGATGAACCGCGGGTCTCTATTAGACACGATGTTATTGGATATCACATGAAACCTTACAAATCTCTTTGGTATACAGTTGTGCCATCTTAGCCATGGACATCCCCAAATTAACTACCAGGAAGTGAGCACTCTTGGTTAACATGTCTACTATAACCCAGATCACATCATGATATTTCAAAGATCGTGGTAAATGGGTAACAAATTCTATAGCTATGTTATTCCACTTCTAAACAAGTATATCCAACTATTGTAGCATCTCGCCCAGTCTCTAATGTTTTACCTTCGCCTTTTAATAGGTCGAACATGTTGATACAAACTATGCCTCATCACGCTTCATGCCTTGGTACCAAAAGGTTTCCTTGAGATCATGATACATCTTAGTCATGCCATGATGCAGGCTAAGACGACTGTTGTGCCCTTACTCAAGGATCAACCTTTTCACCTCTACATCATCAAGTACACAAATTTTTCCCCTAAACCTCAGCACCCCATTAACACCTAAGGCAAACTCCTTAGCTTGCTCCAATCCCAAAAACACCATCATTTTTTGCATACTAGAATCTAAGGACTGACTTTCCTTGATCAGACTCAGAAAGTCACTAGATGTAGTCATATTACTACATCTAATGAAATTTGAGCCCAACTCCACTTACATCTTCATATCTCTGAACCTTTCAACCAACTCCAACTCTCTAACCATTAAGTGTGCCATATGCATTGTCTTTCAACTTAAACCATTTGCTACCATGTTTGCTTTCCCCTGGTGATATAGAAGTTTGAAGTCATAATCCTTCAAGAACTTTATCGAGCTTCTTTATCTCAGGTCCAACTCCTTCTGATCAAGCATATACTTAAGGCTTTTATGGTCACTAAAATCATGAAATTATGCACCACATAGATGGTACCTCTAAATCTTCAAAGCAAACACCATTGCTGCCAACTTTAGATCATGAGTAGAGTAGTTCTTCCCATGCACCTTGAGCTGCCTTGAAGCATATGCCACCACCTTTCTATCTTGCATTAACATCCAACTTAAACCTTGATGAGATGCATCACAATAAACCTCAAAGGGTTTACCGCTGTCAAGGATTACCAACACAAGAGCACTTATCAACCTATGCTTCAGTTCTTGAAAGCTTTCTTCACACTTATCCGTCCAAGCAAAAAGGTTGGTCATGTTGGGTAAGTTGTGTCAAAGGTGCCACTAAACTCAAAAAGCTTTTGATTTTCATCACAGAATTAGGATGTTTCCACTTTAGAACAACTTCTACCTTAGTTGGATCCATAACTATTCCCTATGCCGATATCACCTACCCCAAGAACTGCACTTCCTTCATCCAAAACTAATATTTTCACAGCTTGACGTACAACTACTTCTCCCTCAGAATGCCAAGTATTGTGCTCAGATAAGTATGTCGTCTATGAAGACTATGACAAACTTATCTAGACGACATACTTATCTAGGAACGGCCTGAAGATCCTATTCATATAGTCCATGAACATGGTTGGAGCATTGGTCACACCAAAAGACGTAACCACATACTTATAGTGCCCATATCTAGACTCAAAAGTTGTCTTCTATGCATCTTCAGCCTTTATAAGAATCTGGTGGTACCTTGGTTGCAAATCAATCTTTGAAAACATCACCGCCTTGTGCAATTGATCTATTAAATCATCTATCCACGGCATGAGGTATTTGTTCTTTTCTCTTTTTCCCTATGCAATTTTCCATTCAAAAATTACAATAACAAATGGTTTCAAAATTTATAAATATTAATTTTTCTAACAAATTTTTTCTTATTTACATATTTTTTTAAAATAATTATTTATTGAAATATATGTTTTTATTGTAATATCCCATTTAGAAAAACACAATTAAATACAACATCACATAATTTAATATAATAGAGCAACCAAAGAGAGTATAATAGAATACCTATTATAGTCATAAAAAATAATAATACAAGCTATACATGATATCTAAGGGCATTAAAAAGAACCCAAAGAAAAACTATAAACACAAGAAATGGGTTTTTCAAAAGGATTCTAAGACACAGAATAATCTAAAGCATCTACTCTAAACAAAAAGTCCTACACTAATTTCTTCATCCAATATCTCATCCCAAATCAAGTTGCACATAATTACCCAATCATGTTTAATACATAAACACACAACAATACAATTGGTCCAATTTTCTCCCATTATCACATGCATAATTCCAATTGAACCCCAATAGAATTTTCCCATCTCGCGCCTACCACAGCCAAACACAAACACTGCTGAGTTTTGGTTGTCATCTTGCAGCAAGAACGTACCGCCAAGCGTTGCATCCGATTATTGGCAGAACCCAAAATTTTCTTGCACCTGCGAGAAACCCTAAAGCCCCCTAACTCCTTCCAATCATCCAATTTCACGAACAATTTCATTACATCATGCCTCCCATATTTATGTATATCCAATAATCGCATATGAACATAAAATCAGTCATTGTTTGGCACATTTTATCACAATTCTAGTTTTTCCCCAAACCGTCTTGGAACCCTCTTGTTTATGCAATCACAAGAACATTAAGGAAATACCAAACAACAACAATTTCAATATGTTATATCATCAATCACTTAACACAATACAAGAAAACATGTTCAAAAGATCAAAACAATCATAGCACCAACCAACACATAGAAAAAAAAATCCCACCAGAGCTCCCATCGCTCAACGGCCCTATAGTGTCGCTAGGTGGTTCCTATCAGAACCCAAAATTTTCGCTTGCTCTCTATAAGTCGCCTTGCGAGCTATGAACACCGATAGGCGGTTTCTGGGCAGAAACCTAGAAACGCAAAAAACAGTGAACAATTGAAAGGAGAAAGGGCATGTAGGCTTATACACAACACGAAACACATAATTAATGAAATATACATGTAGGTACAACTCCCCTTGTCTGTATTTCCCTCTCCAACTACGCTTTTAAACTCCTTCTTTATCCAAAATTGATCCAACCCCTTGCCTCCACCACTAAGAACTCTCACCAGCCCTCTTTACTTTCTTTAGGTCACAATTCAATGGTCTCAAAGTATCCTCCTTGCTGCCACACGACCTTCCTCTTTTTCCCTTCTATAATTCCATATCTTCTTTCAATTTTCAGTCCAAAAAAAATACTTGAAATAATTAAAACGAAATTAAGTGATTAATGATCATTCAAGTGCCATTTATTTGAGTTTCTACACCATAATTGTCTAACCTCTAACTCTGTAGCTTCTCTGAAGATTTCTAGGATTTCTAGACTCTCTACAATGTAGCAAAAATAATAAAATGTGAAAGGGGACTATTTAGCGCTAAACTCACATCCATCCATTCATGAAGCATATGCACAACCAACAAGTCAATATATGTTTCATGACATTTCATGCACAAATTTGATTATAAAATTACATCACACAATCACGCATGCATGCAAAAGTAAAATAATTAATAAAAACCTCATACTAATGGGCATACAAGAGATTCAAACCCATGTTCTCTCATCATCTCCAACACGCTCAACAACTTGAGCTACCATTGCTCCTTATAATAACTCTCTGCATTAATTAATATAGAGATCATTTTACTCTCCTTTTTATTAAATAAATATTTATTTAATTTTCCCGGATCTTACAAGGAGCATTCAAGCCACCACATGGATCTTACCACCTGGCCAAAGGTCCATGCTTTAAATCCTAGTAAGGTCATTTGGTGTCCACCGTGGGGCTCAAGTAAAACTTTATCCTACCTCCACATTTTATACGATCCTTACATGATGTGATGATTCATTATTGAGATGGGTGGTGAAGATAGTCCATCACTACTGACAAGTATCTCACTCATGCTACCATGAGCATTTATGGTCAAAATTTCGTAATGCCTTTAAGGAGTACTATTTTGACACTCCATCTCTTTTCTACATTAATATTTTATTATAATATAATATGTTATTCAAAATTTGTGGATATTACTGTCAAAACAGTTTTTTACCTTTGCTTTGATAACTTCTACCGTAATAAGTACTACAAGTTCTAATGATGGTCACATTAAGAAGAACCGAACCTAGGAGTACTCTTGTCCAAAGGTTGAAGGTGAAATAGTTTTGCAACTACTTGCTACCCTCACATCCGACAACGCCACATCATCCCTAACGAAGCCCCCAACGATTACACTTTACATATTTCCCTTTTATTTTGTTTTAATTTTTATCGAATAATTTCCTATTGTCCTTCCTTTCAAGACCACTCGCCACTACATTATCACAAGTTGAATGGTTTACCATCAAACATTCAAAGTCTAAGAGGATAGCACATACAAAGATTGCCAAAGATGATAGCATATACAAAGTCTGCCTAAGATAGCAACACATAAAAAGTCATCCTAAGACAATAACGTATACAAAGCCTGCTTAAACAACAACACAAAACCTACCTAAGACGACATACAAAGTCTGCTTAAACAACAACACAAAACCTGCCTAAGACGACAATTAAAATTACCTAAGACGACAGCTTTGTCAATAAGTTGACTACATTATGGTCAAAGATGACCACCTACGGTCACAACAACCCAATCCAATTGCAAGCATAAAATCAACTATAACTCAGCCAAAAGGCTAGTTACAGTCATAAAGAGTTCATTCCACTTGCCAATCAAACTTTTGAACTTAGGGGTCTCGTGTATCTACCTGTCCCAACAAATATACTAAAGAGCATTGCTCAACAAGGCCCATTCAAAATTATTGGCCTAAAAGTGGCTAAAATATTTTAACAAAGATATTGCTTGGTTTAGTTGTCGTATATTAACAGAATATATGATTAATTCTCAGTAGTTTGATTATATGATATACTAATATCGTAAATATCCTTTTATACCATATATTAACATAATATATGGTTAATCTGATTAAATAATATATTATTGTTATGATCATCTTGGTTTATCATAAATGTGGTAAATTTTTATTATCTTTTTTTTTATTGCAGATTTCATGGGCCTGGAACCCTTATAAATACACATGATATTTCTCGATGGAGTACAATGATAATTGATACTCTCTTCTCTACTCATATATTTCTTAAAGCTGACTTGAACATTGGAGAATTTTTCCTATCTAGACAACAATAGATTCAATTCCAATTATCAAGAGCATTCAAGTCACCATTTGAATCTTGTCAATTGTCCAAAGGTCCACACTTTGAATACCTATAAGAACATTAAGTACTTTTTAAAAATATAAAAATCATATTAAATAAAAGATAAATAAAAATAATTGAATCATTATTACAAATATAAGGAACTAAAGTTACTATTAAATCTTACTCTTTCTGTCTACGCAATTCAGTGAAAAAAAAATTGAAAACATCAAACCTACAAAATTTTCACTATAGTTCACAACTAGACCTCAACTTCCAAAGTCTACTATCTCAAAAAGAAAATTCAATTTCTTTTCGCAAATCATCAAATAAGGTTCAACGTATAGATGTCAAAAGTTATAGTTTTTTTTTTCCCAACATACATGTGATATACTAATTAGTGTTTTATTTTAAGAATTGAATACTGATCGGATAAGTTTTTTTAATAAAAGTTTTAGAAGAAAAAAAAACTTAGTTAAAATATAAATTAATTTGTATAAGTGTTTTATATGATTCATTTAAAATTTTATTTTTAATTTATAAAAGTTGTGGAATTTGAATCTATATTACTGATACAAAATTACAATATTTACGCTAACAAATTAATTTTAATTAAATAAAATATAATAAAATATATTCATCCATATCGGAGATTTTATATTTATTAGAAATAATATCAAATTTAATATATTATAATGTACAAATGAGATCAAATCTCTACTTTACTAAATTGGTTTAGTGAGGTTGAGTTTGACTTAAATTTTACTTCTTTATATAATATTAGAGACTAACTTTGGTATCACCTCCTAATATGATATTAAAGTTGTTAAGATTTTATCTTAATCAAGATTTGCACTAAAAAAAATATTCATTAGTAACCAATTTTAGTAACCAAAAGTTGTTAATCACTATAGTGACCAATTTAGTTAATAATTTACAAAATCAAAAATTATTGGTTACTAAAAGAGTCACTATTATGAATGAAAAATTATAATTGGTCTCTAAATTGGTTTCTAAAATTTAGTTATCATGGTTTTAACTACCAAAGGAAATTTGTCACTAAAAATTAGCTACCTAGGTTTTGGCTACCAAAATGATTTAGTTTCTAAATTAGTCTCTAATTAATTAATGACCAATTATAATTTTTTATTTATAATAGTGACTATTTTAGTGACCAATAATTTTTAATTTTGTAAATTGGTATATAAATTAGTTACTATAGTGACTAGCAACTTTTGGTCACTAAAATTGGTTGCTAATGAGACACTTTCTTGTAGTGGTGGATCTCTCGTTTCATCCATTATTAGATTCCTATCAGTTTCTATGCTTTATGTCTTCGATGTAAAGGTTGTGTTGGAGATCTCACATCTATTAGAGATAATATCAAATTACAATATATAAGTGGGGACAAACTTCTTCTTACTCATGTGTTTAGTGGTGCTAAGTGTTGAACATATATCCAATCACCTTTAGAACACTAAATCTTAGCTTTATTGAATTATAATTGAGTTTTAATATATTGGTTGAAATTGAATTTGTCCAATTAGGATTAACTGAGATTTAACGAAATAATTGATTAAAACCAGTTTGTGAAGCCTTGGTAGACACTAAACGTTCTGGATAGACAACCTTCATTAGATTATCTAGACATACGAGTCTAATTAGATAGTTTAGTATGTTGAACTTCACTAGACGATATGAAGAATCTGTAAGAACAAACAGAATATGATCCTAATATTGATTATAATAATCAATCATAAACTCATAAACAATATCCATACTGATAATCATGTTGTAAATAGTAAACGGAAGCGTACCTGAATTAGCCATAACGATGTCCTTTAGAGCACTGCTGATCAGTGATCTTCCTCCTGTAGAGCACCTTTATTTCCCTTTGGTTTTCTCTCTTGATGGGGATAGAGAGAAAGGAACAGGAACTTGAAAAGTACATTATGACTCTGTGTGCTCTCAGAAGGGGACCACGACCATTTATAAACTGAATTACTTAAGTTTTAGTATTTCTAATTTGGCCCCTCATCAAATTAGAAATTACTAAATGGTCTCTACACAATATTTATTTTCATGACATACGCCTTTAGCCAAATCTTTAATTTAGTCAGATCACTTTATTATTTGACTTTATAAATAATGGCCCTAACACATTTAATTATGTATCATATATATATGCATGACCCAAAATTACTAACAATCTCCCACTAGTCACAAATATATATGTCCTTACAACCTTATAAATGTGTTAGACTTTATGAGCTCAAAATTGCCATTATATTACTCGAGCATACTCGAAAAGTCCCGTCCATTGATTATATCAGCATGTAGAACCAAACCAGTTTTTCATTGCATCAATCACAACTAAAACCAACAATGATCACTAATCCTGACACAACCAAATGACATGGATTCATCATGAAATGTGTAGCATGAAAAATTATGTGAAGGTGATCTGTATATACACATCTATTTTCAACTAGTCCAAACTTTAACTTAATTAGATCAATATAAAAACTTAATGTACAAAGTGTAAAATTAAAACCACATATATAAATAACCAAATATGTTTGAAAGTTTAATGTATGCATACAAGAAATTAAACATAGAACATAAAACATATAAAAATGACTATCTTCCACTAAACCTCAGATTCCTCAAACTGTAAAACACCCATGTGAGCAACATGCTCATGAAAGACCTTGGGTGGAAGTCCTTTAGTTAGAGGATCTGCAATCATGGAGTTTGTCCCTAAATGTTCTATGGAAATCTGTCCACTCTGTACTCTTTCTTTAACAACTAGGAACTTAATGTCGATGTGCTTCGACTTAGTCGAGCTCCTATTGTTGTTGGAATACAATACAACTGATTTATTGTCACAATATAACTTAAGTGGTCTTTCAATGCTTTCCACAATTTTCAGCCCTGTGACAAAATTTCTCAGCCATATCCTGTGATTAGATGCCTCATAGCATGCTACAAATTCTATTGCCATGGTGGATGAAGCTGTAAGGGTTTGCTTGACACTGCGCCAAGAAACCGCACCACCTGCCAACATAAAAATGTAACCTGAAGTAGATTTTAAGCTATCTTGACATCCTGCAAAATCTGAGTCAAAAAACCCAGTGATCTCCAACTGGTCTGACCTCCTGTATGTGAGCATATAACCTCTTGTTCTCTTTAAATATCTCATGACCCTCTTTGCTGCTTTCCAATGGTCCATTCCTGGATTGCTTAAGTATCTGCCTAGAACCCCAACTATGTATGCTATGTCTGGACACGTACATACTTGGGCATACATCAAACTTCCTACAGCTGACGCATAAGGAATCTTCTGCATTTCCTCAATTTCCAAATTTCCCTTTGGGCACTGATTGAGAATGAACTTGTCTCCCTTAGCAATTGGAGTATCCCCAGATTTACATTCATGCATGCTAAACCTTTTAAGAACTTTATCGATATAGCTCCTTTGTGATAATCCTAGAATACCCCGAGATCGATCTCGGTGTATCTGAATTCCTAATACAAAGGAGGCGTCACCAAGATCTTTCATTTCAAAATTCTTTGACAGAAATTTCTTAGTTTCGTGCAATATGCCTATTAGTGGCAAGTAGAATGTCATCAACATACAAGATCAGGAAAATAAACTTGCTCCCCTTAAACTTGTGATACACACAATCATCAACAAGATTCATCTCGAAGCCAAATGAGAGAATTACTTGATGAAATTTATGGTACCATTGACGGGATGCTTGTTTTAGTCCATAAATGGATTTAGTCAATTTGCAAACCATATTCTTTGGGTCTCCCGACACAAAATTTGTTGGTTGCACCATATAGATCGTCTCGTCAATGTCACCATTGAGAAACGCCGTTTTGACATCCATTTGATGAAGCTCCAAATCATAATTTGCAACAAGAGCCATAATTGTCCTAAAAGAGTCTTTTGATGAAACTAGAGAAAAAGTCTCTTTAAAGTCAATCCCTTCTTTTTGAGTAAATCCTTTAGCTACAAGACGAGCCTTATACCTCTCCACATTACCGTTAGAATCTCGTTTGGTCTTAAATAACCATTTACAACCAATGGGTTTCACACCTTCTGGTAATGGGACAAGTTCCCAAACCTTATTGTCTTGCATGGATTTATACTCTTCCCTCATTGCTTCAATCCATTTTTCTGAATTAGGATTCTGTATGGCTTGATGGATGGTGATTGGATCATCTTCCATCACACCATTGTTAGGATCTTTATTTTCTTGGAGAAATACAACATAATCATCTGAAATGGCACTTCTCCTTTCTCTCATGGATCTCCGCAAAGGTGCTGGCTCATGAAGCATAGGTTGTTGAGGATCTTGAGTTTGTTCTTCATGAACAACCAAATCATCTTGAGTATGGGGTTCATCAGCAATGTTTTGTGGAGGTTCCGAACTTACTTCATCAAAAGTAATTGTTTGAATCGGTTCTGGAATTATTACCGATTCTTCCTCCAAAACAAATTTCCTAATCTGATTCTTCCCCCCAAACTCAATATCCTCAAAGAATGTAGCAGTCTCTGTCTCAAAAATTGTCTTTAATATGGGATCATAAAATTTATATCCCCTAGATCTCTCAGAATAACCAATAAAGTAACTACTTACTGTTCGGGAGTCCAATTTCTTTTCATTTGGCTTATAAGGCCTTGCCTCAGCTGGACAACCCCACACATGGAAATGCTTTAGACTAGGCTTTCGCCCAATCCAAAGCTCATAAGGTGTTTTAGTAGCTGCTTTAGTTGGTACTCTGTTTAGAATATAAGTTGTCGTCTTTAATGCCTCTCCCCATAGTGACTCTGGTAAGGTGGAATGACAAATCATACTCCTTACTATATCCTTATCATCTCAGCTACACCATTCATACTGGGTGAGCCCAGCATGGTGTACTGTGGGACAATTCCACACTCCTCTAGGTACTTGGCAAAAGGTCCTGGACGCTGTTCACCTGATCCATCATACCTGCCATAGTACTCACCACCACGGTCAGATCTAACAGACTTAATTCTTTTGTTGAGTTGATTTTCAACTTCAACTTTAAAAGATTTGAACACATCCAAAGACTGTGACTTTTCATGTATAAGAAATAAGTATGCATATCTTGAGTAATCGTCTATGAATGATATAAAGTATTGTTGACCATTCCAAGAAGGTGTAGGAAATGGCCCACAAATATCCGTATGAATCAACTCTAAGACGTCTGAAGCTCTATATGCACCTAATCTCTTCGCTTTGGTCTGTTTGCCCTTAATGCATTCAACACAAACATCAAAGTTTGTGAAGTCAATGGACTCTAAGATTCCATTTGACACAAGTCGTTCAACTCTATTTTTAGAGATGTGACCTAAGCGCTTGTGCCATAATGTTCCTGATTGAGTATTGTCAATTTTACGTTTAGTACCATGAGATTATGTATTGAGGGTTTCATTATAGGTGGTCACAGTATCAAGCAAATATAGATTATCATAAGCCAAAAGTAAACCAGTTCCAACAATATTTAAATTAAAAGACAAACTAAATTTGTTGTTTCCAAATGAACAAGAATAACCGAATTTTTCCAAATAAGAAACTGAAATTAAGTTCCGTCTAAATGACGGCACAACAAAAGTGTCTTTCAAATCCAAATAAAAGCAGTACATAATAATAATCTAAAATGCCCAATAGCCTCCACCTCCACCGATTTGCCATCTCCAACATATATCCATCTTTCAGAATCAGTTGGCTTCCGGTAGTTCAGGCAACCCTTCATAGAAACACCGATGTTAGTAGTAGCACCTGAGTCTAACCACCAAGTGTTACTAGGTACTGACGCTAAATTGACCTCAGAACAGACCATAGCAAGACTATGTTTTAGACTTATGAAGTTGAGAATAATTTTGCATGTTCCTTTGCCAGTCCTTAAAAATTGTTCCGTTGAGGATCGGAACATAATTCATATTAGCAGATATAGAAGCAATTGTAGCTATATATAAAACAAGAGGTATTAACTAATTATGCTCACATAATAAAATGAATCATTATAAAAATATTCAAATAATGGTTTAACCCATCCCAAGACACCTAATGCACCATTAATATCAAGTCTTTGGACAGTAATATCAACTGCTAGAGGTATCTAGTTGTAATGATCAAACATTGATAATAAAGCACGTCCAACAACAAACTAATCTTTGGATTAATTTATCATCGACAAAGCAAATCCTTATAATTATCACATGTTTATCATCACAAGTGTGTATGCAATCCTTCCTTTGGGCCGATCAATACTCACATGAACGTACATAAACACCAACATTTAACATTTTTTCATGAACTATCTACTCAAGAGAGGTCACTTTGGTGACTTCTTGATTCAATTAATTCATATAAAATATTAAACAAAACCAAAATTTGATTATATATTTATTCCAAAACCAAATATATTTATTTTATATATTAAACAACCAAAAAATATATATATAAAATAAATAAAATTATTTATATTCTAAAATATAAATCCTTATGTTTAAATGTCTTGAACCCAAAATTCAAAATTAATTAAAATAATTTACTTCAATTAGGGTTTTAAGAAACCCTAGGATTCTCAATTTGGGGTTTTTATCCCGAGAAACAAAATTGGGATTAAGGGTTTCAGAATTAGGGATTTAGGGTTCTGAATAGAAATTAATTAAATTAACCAAAGACAAACATGAATCAAGTATTGGTGGCTTTGATACCACATGTAAGCATAAACGCATAATATGATCCTAATATTGATTTTAACAATCAATCATAAAAAATATCCCATACTGATAATCATGTTGTACAAAGTAAACGGAAGCGTACCTGAATTGGCCATAACTCCATTTTCAAGCTTCAAGAACTTTGCATGTAGTCTAGTTCAATGTCCACTTGAAGCTCCATCAAATCAATCAACCTTCATCAATTCTTCATATCTTAATCAAACCTTTATCATTCTTTCACATCTTCATCAAATTTCTATGCATCAAAATCATTTTATGCTTACGATCCCCCCTGATTTGATGAACTCAACATCCATTGATTTCATGGTGCCAACATCCATTGTTTTATTGTTGTACTCATAACTATCAATCTTAAGATATGAAAAACAGTGACAAAAACAAAAATATACAAGATTTTAAACAATATTTATATATCATGATCACTCCCCCTATCACATAGCATGATTTTTTGTCTGAATTAGATTCACACTAGTGCATATTTGGGCTTTTAAATCGCCCTTTATGCCTCAGTTATACGGAACAAAAGCATATTCAAATGCAGTGGCAATTTGCAATTTTAGCAAACTTTTATGCCTTGGTTGTCCAACTAACCGAAGCATAAAGCATTTTTTGCCTCAGTTCTAATACAATTGAAGCATAAAGTCTTCAAAATTTTATAAAATTCCTACTATTTTTAATTTTTTTAATTTGAATGCATAGTTTTAGGCTTCGATTCCCCCCAAACCGAGGCATAAAAGATTTTCTACTTCGGTTTCTCTGTACCCAAAGCTGATAAGTTGCTTTAATTTACAAAATTGACATTTTTTGTACTTATTTTATTCGTTAAATGGCTTCGGTTTATCTTAGAACTGAGGCATAATGGTGTATATGTTTTAGATTGTCTTAGAACCGAGGCAAAAGGAGGTTTTACACCTCGGGTAAGTAAATAACCAAGGCAGAAAGGGGTTTTATACCTTAAGTAAGTAAATAACTAAGGCCGAATCTAGGTTAAAAATCCCTAAATCATATTCAGATTTCACTATTCTTCGCCTGCACATTTGTTCTCTTCTTCGTCTTCCTTCTTCTTTCAGCGAGATGCACCACCACTTCCATTTTTGCACCAGTTCCGTCGTAGTTGTGCCACCAATGGACCACCATTGTGTTGTAGTTGTTGTCCACCATGGAATCGTGTACGATATTTTCTTATGTTTTCTTCTTTTTGTTTAGCGTTTTAGGTTGTTGCTTTTGTGCATTTTTAGTCCATTCTTGCATCATACCCAATTTTGTTTTTAATTGTAAAAGTTTGCTTTGGTTGAATATGCTTTGCTTAGGTTTGTAATTGGTTGAATATGCTATGCTTAGGTTTGGGAGATGGAAATTATATTTTGATAGAAATTGGCACTTCAACCACAAGTGAACAACCCTCACAAACTCCTCAACCTAGTACCCAATCGATTTCAACTATTGTGCTATTGATACTCAATGTTGTTGACTCAATTTAGAGAGTGAGGAAACTCCTCTTACATGATCGCAACCAATATTCCCTATGTTCTTTGAACTTGTTTCTTTGGTTTTCTCTTTTCACTAATGTCTCGCTCTCAAGTCTGATGATAGAATCGTCGTTAATCACCATACATCTGAGGTATTGTCCACTTTGGAGTGTGTGTTCTGTCACGATTTTGTCTTTAAAAGGCTCCTCGACAAATGGAAAGAGGAAGGGGTATTTAAATAATCTTGGGCCTTGACTTGACTTCTAAGCGATGTAGAATGTAACATCCCTACTTTTTTTAATAAATTGTATTATTTATTTTAAATAAAACAATTAGAAAATCTTCTATTTTACTAATGTTTCATATTTTATTATGATGTAGTTTAAACAGTAAAAAAATATATTTTATCATGTTTTTACTTATTAAGAATAACAATAAGAAGAAAACAAAACTAATAAATATGTATATATATAT
>Ga0214545_1005195_pt1 | contig 23758 bp, 26 predicted proteins | sample CNSS4metaG_FD_160064 | JGI IMG/M metagenome (GOLD analysis project Ga0214545, IMG submission 160064) | Root nodule microbial communities from cowpea collected in UCLA plant growth center, Los Angeles, California, USA - CNSS4 | ecosystem: Host-associated > Plants > Roots > Nodule | place: USA...
AATAATTTAATAAATAAGTAAATAGAGAATAGTATTTTCTATAATAAATAAGTAAATAAAAAATAATTTTAAATAAAATAGATAAATGAAATATTAGTTAACATATGAATGAAAAAAATTACTAAATACTTTTATTAAAAAAATTTAAAAATATTTTAAACATTTTTTATGGGTTTTTAATTGTCAAAATATGATATATTTTATAGTGTTTTTTAGCCGTCAAAATACGATATATTTTGTGGTCGTTTTTAACCATCAAAATACATTATATTTTGTGGCGATTTTTAACTGTCAAAATATGATATATTTTGTAGCGGTGTTTGACCGTCAAAATATTATATATTTTGTGGCGGTTTTTAACCATCAAAATATAATAAAATATCATAAAATAAAAGTAAATATTTTAGCGGTCTTTAACCGTTAGAAATTTCTGTTTTCTTTTTTGATAGCAATACCAGCGGTTAATTTTTTTTTGTCACAAACTATTTTTGACATCCGTAATTTTGACGGTTTTTTAAACCGTCAAAAATTTCATTTGTACCACTAAAATTTTTAATTTTAACCGTCGCAAATGTCTACTTTTTTTGTAGTGTCATTCTTCTCTTCTCTAGAACCTTGGAAAGGAACCTTCACATCTAGATAGCTTGCTATCTTAATGTCTAGTGGGGATTTCCTTGGTTTTCTTAATCAATCATCACCATATTCAATAATCTTCTAAAAGGAACAAGATAATCCTACATTATTTGGTATCTAGGGCTTTTGTTGTCCTTGAATATGGTGTTTTTCATGTTCTAACCTTGTCTTGTGTAGCTATCTTTGAATGGTCCGCATAAAAACAGTGTTGGCAGCAACGTGCGCGTTTTTGAAAAAAATACTGCAGCTAGCTCAGTGGTCCAAAAGTAACGTTCTTTATATCAAAAGAAAGCCCTGTGAGTCTAGTTTCCAACAAGAAAAGAGTAAACGTATTTGGAGTTCTGTGGAGAGATTTATGATCAAAAGAGTGAGCAAAGGTCAACATTGTCGAGAATATGAAAAACAACGTTTTCAAGTTATGTTGTGGCAATTTTGGCTTCGGTTTTGTGACTCTTTTTGCTCCTAAATGTTGTTGGATAACATGCCTTTGGATGCTTAGTCATTGAGCTTCAAATTCATTAGTTTAAATGCATCATAGCTACATGTTTGTGTTTTTTTTTTGTATGTCATGTTGAGTCTTTAAATGTGCCTAACTTTTGCTTGAGTCATATGTCATATGTAACTTGAAGTTTTCTTGTTCTTGTTATTCCAAGTATTTGAATATTGCATTCACTTTATGTCTTGCTTGACGTATGCTCCTTGAAATGGATTTTGACCTAAAATTTGAGGAATTAAGTGACCAAGCCACCCAAAAACACCTTTCTCATCATCTTGAGAAACTAGTTTTGAAAGAAGAAAAAAAATTTGGTGCACTTTTACAAATTTGCCGAGAGTAACATGGCTCTTTGGTGAACCAAAATTGTGTTTTTCACTAAGTGTTATGCTACTAGTTTTCATATTTGAGTGTTGGGTGATATTGGCTAATTAGTCCCATGCTTAAACTTGGTTATGATCTTTTTTGGTGTATGCATGATTTGAGACTTAGTAGTGCATGTTCAAGTATTTTCCATAGAGTCTTTAAACATGTGTTTTTCTTGTTTTAGTCTTTTAAAAGTTTTGTCACATACAATATATTTCCTTAGAGTTTAGTTTTCCTTGCTTTTTGTGCTTTTCTTGTTTGTCTTTAGGTACTCCTTGTTTTGTCTTAGTAGTTTTCCCTTGAATTTCTTTGAGTGGGTTGCCAAAACTTGTGAGTTTGATCTTGAAAAGCTTTCGCAAAATTAAAAGTATCTTCACTCCTTTTGGTGGATTTGAGTGTAGCCCTTCCTTGTTGCTTTGGGGGAGAGTGATCTAAGCACTTGGGTGAATTTCTTTGGACCATACTTGGTTTTGAGTTTGGTTACCGATTGTCACTAACACCTTTTCTCGGATTTTGAGTTTTGTTGTAGGAAAGTGAGATGGTGACTCCCATGGCCACTCAAGGTGCATTGGTACACCTAGGTAAAATGTTACAACAAATGGAGCTTAAGAGGCAAGAAGATAGAGAACAACAAGAGAGAGTCTTTTAAATGTACATGCAACAACAAATGAAACAAATACAACAAGTGCAGCAACAAATTCAACAAATTCAACAAGTGCAACAACATCAACAAATCCAACCAAGAGAGGAAAGAAGGGCAAGGAGGCGATCTCCTTCCGTGGATTCCTATGGAAGTGAGGAAAGAAGAAGAAGGCCAGGAGGGGGTGGCGAAAGAAGGAACCAAGTGTAATATCAAAGGCAACCTCCCCCCATCAAAATCCCAAAGTTCAAAGGAGAACATGACCTCAATGCTTACATGGAGTGGGAACAAAAAGTGATCAAATTTTTAGCATTCATAGAGTTATTGATCAAGAGTAAGTAGACTTGGTAGTTTTAGAGTTTGAAGAGTATGCCATGACTTGGTGGCATCAAATTTGTATGGACAATTATAATCAAGAGCCACACGCGGCTTCTTGGATGTACATTAATGTTAAAATGCGCGAACATTTTATACCTTCCTATCATAGGAGGGAGACTCTTTTGAAGCTCCAAAGGCTTCAACATTGTTTATGTGTGTTGAAGAATATTTCAAATTGATGAAGTCCATGCTCTTAAAGGTAGGACTCCATGATGAGCATGAAGTCACTAGGTTTGTTAGTGGTCTAAGGAGGAAAATTCAAGATGTAGTTGACTTGTATGAGTACTTCCACTCTTAGCAAAGTTTTGCACTTGGCCTTGAAGGTTGAAAACCAATTGACTACTACTCCATACAATGACTACTACTCCAAACCTTGGATAGGTAAGGAGAAAAAAGATTTTAAAACACCTACCAAATCCTCCCAAGATCCCACACCTAAACCCAATTCGACTAGGACTATACATGATAATCCAACTTCTTCTCAAGAGCCAAGAACTAGTTCTATCAAATGTTTTAAATGCTTAGGCTTTGGACACATAGCCTCCAATTGTCCTTCAAAGAGGAACATGTTCTTGAACTCTAAAGGAGAAGTTGAAAGTGAACATTCTCCTCCCTGTTCCCCCAAGAGTAGTTCATCACACACTTCTTCCCCTTCAAGTGAAGATGAGATCAAACCTCATGAAGGAGGTCTTTTAGTAATGAGGCTCATGTTGGGCCAAGTCCCAAAGGAATTTGAATCTCAAAGGGAAAATATTTTTCATACAAGATGCCTCATCAACAAAAAGACTTGGTCCCTCATTATTGATGATGGAAGTTGTGTCAAGGTGGCTAGCACAAGGGTAGTGGACAAGCTTGGCTTGGACACCATCCCTCATGACAAGCCCTATAAACTATCTTGGTTAAGTGAAAATGGTGAAATAAATGTGGATAAACAAGTTCTCATCACTTTCTCTATTGGGAATTATAAGGATAATGTTTTGTGTGACTTAGTGCCCATGGAAGCAACTCACATACTTCTTGGAAGGCCATGGCAATTTGACAAAAAAGCTTTCCATGATGGCCATTCCAATAAATTTTCTTTTAACTTTCAAGGCAAAAGGATCACATTACTACCTTTATCCCCCAAAGAAGTAAGTGATGACCAAAAACAAATGTTTGAAAAAAGAAAGAAAGAGAAGGCATGACTAATGGCACACACCAAGGAAGGCCAAAGAAATTCAAAAACAAGTCAATGATTTGTTAGAAAAGGGATGAGTGCAACATAGTATGAGTCCTTATCTTATGCCCGTGACCCTAGTTCCAAAGAAGGATGGAATATGGAGAATGTGTATAGATTGTAGGGTCATCAATAATATCACCATCAAATATAGGCATCCCATCCCTAGGTTAGATGACTCGCTTGATGAGCTTCATGGTGCAACCATCTTTTCAAAGATAGATTTGAAGAGTGGTTACAATCAAATAAGAATAAAAAAAAAAGATGAGTGGAAAACCTCCTTCAAAACCAAGTTTTGATTGTATGAATGGCATATACAATGCCCAAGATAACCTTCACATGGGACAAGGAAGATGTGAAGACCTAGCCTAGGACTCTTATTAGAATATGGTTTATTTTTTTGGCCTTGTATTTTGGGATTAGTAGAATAGGATTTTGTTTATGCCATGTCAGAGTACTGGCCAACGTGTTTCTTTGTGAAATTTTGACCTTTTTTTATACATAAAATATGGATTATTTAAATTGTAAGTAGTAAAAAATAGTAAAAGAAATTAAAATTCTTTTACCAAAAGATGGAAATTTTCAAATTTCTGAACACAAATTCCCTTTGAGTATTGGCCAACGTGTGTCTTTTTGAAATTTTGAACAATTTTTATATATAAAATGTGGATTACTGAAATTGGGAATAGTAAGTAAAAGTAAAAAAAAAAATTAAAAAAGTGTCACAAAAATATGAAAATTTTCAATTTTCAGAACATAAATCCACTACGAGTATTGGCCAACGTGTTTCTTTGTGAAACTATGAACATTTTTTAAATATAAAATATGGATTATTTAAATTGTCAGCAGTACAAAATAGTAAAAGAAATTAAAAAAGTGTTACCAAAAGATCGAATTTTTCAAATTTCAGAACACAAATTCCCTTTGAGTATTAGCCAATGTGTTTCTGTTTGAAATTTTGAACAATTTTTATATATAAAAAGTGGATTATTACAATTAGGTATACTATGAAAAAGTAAACAAAAACTAAAAAAGTGTCACTAAAATATGGAATTTCTCAAATTTCACAACACAAATCTCCTATAGTATTGGCTAACGTGTTTCTTTGTGAAATTTTGAACATTTTTTATACATAATATACGGATTACTTAAATTGTCAGTAGTACGAAATAGTAAAAGAAATTAAAAAAGTGTTACCAAAAGATGAAATTTCTCAAATTTCTGACACAAATCCACTTTGAGTATTGGCTAAGGTGTTTCTTTTTGAAATTTTGAACAATTTTTATGTATATTGGCTAAGGTGTTTCTTTTTGAAATTTTGAACAACTTTGAACAATGTGGATTACTTAAATTCAGAATTGGAAGTAAAAGGAAAAAAAATTAAAAAAGTGTCACAAAAATATGGAATTTTTCCAATTTCAGAACACAAATCCTTTACGGGTATTGGCCAACATGTTTCTTTGTGATATTTTGAACATTTTTTAAATATAAAATATGGATTATTTATATTGTGAGCAGTAAAAAACTAGTAAAAGAAATTAAAAAAGTTTTACCAAAAGATTGAATTTTTCAAATTTTAGAACACAAATCCCCTTTGAGTATTGGCCAACGGTGTTTCTTTTTGAAATTTTGAACAATTTTTATATATAAAAACTGGATTATTTAAATTAGGTATACTAAGAAAAAGTAAAAAAAAAATTAAAAAAGTGTCACCAGAATATGAAATTTTTCAAATTATAGAACACAAATCCCTTATGAGTACTGGCTAATGTGTTTCTTTGTGAAATTTTGAACATTTTTTATACATAAAATATGGATTATTTAAATTTTGAGTAGTAAAAAATGGTAAAAGAAATTAAAAAAGTGTTACCAAAAGACGGAATTTTTCAAATTTCTGAAACAAATTCCCTTTGAGTATTGGCTAACGTGTTTCTTTTTGAAATTTTGAACAATTTTTATATATATAATGTGGATTACTTAAATTCAGAATAGTAGGTAAATGGAAAAAAGATTAAAAAAGTCTCACCAAAATATGGAATTTTTCACATTTCAGAACACAAATCCTTTACGAGTATTAGCAAACATGTTTCTTTGTGAAATTTTGAAAATTATTTAAATGTAAAATATGGATTATTTAAATTGTGAGCAGTAAAAAATAGTAAAAGAAATTAAAAGAGGTTGACCAAAAGATGGAATTTTTCAAATTTCAAAATACAAATCCCCTTTCAAAATACAAATTAAATTGTGTTTCTCTTTGAAATTTTGACAAATTTTTATATATAAAAAGTGGATTATTTAAATTAAGTATAGTAAGAAAAAATTAAAAAAAATGTCACCAAAATATGGAATTTTTCAAATTTTAAATATTTGTTAAATATAGAATATGGATTATTTAAATTGTGAGCAGTAAAAAATAGTAAAAGAAATTAAAAAGATTTTACCAAAAGATGGTATTTTTCAAATTTTAGAACACAGATCCCCTTTGAGTATTGACCAACAAGTTTCTTTTTGAAATTTTGAACAATTTTTATATATAAAAAGTGGATTGTTTAAATTAGGTGTAGTAAGAAAAAATAAAACAAATTAAAAAAGTGTCACCAAAATATGGAATGTTTCAAATTATAGAACACAAATCCCTTATGAGTATTGGCCAACGTGTTTCTTTGTGAAATTTTGAACATTTTTTATACATAAAATATGGATTGTTTAAATTGTGAGTAGTAAAAAATGGTAAAAGAAATTAAAAAGGTGTTAGCAAAAGATGAAATTTTTCAATTTTCTGACACAAATCCCCTTTGAGGATTGGCTAACGTGTTTCTTTTTTAAATTTTGAACAACTTTTATATATAAAATGTGGATTACTTAAATTCAGAATAGTAGGTAAAAGGAAAAAAAATTAAAAAAGTGTCACAAAAATTTGGAATTTTTCAAATTTCAGAACACAAATCCTTTACGAGTATTGGTCAACATGTTTCTTTGTGAAATTTTGAACATTTTTTAAATATAAAATATGAATTATTTAAATTGTGAGCATTAAAAAATAGTAAAAGAAATTAAAATTTTTTTACCAAAAGATGGAATTTTTCAAATTTTAGAACACAAATCCCCTTTGAGTATTGGCCAACAGGTTTCATTTTGAAATTTTGAACAATTTTTGTATATAAAAAGTGGATTATTTTAATTAGGTACAATAAGAAATGGTAAAAATAAAAATAAAAAAGTTTCACCCAAATATGCAATTTTTCAAATTTCAAAACACAAATCCCCTATGAGTATTGGCCAACGTGTTTCTTTGTGAAATTTTAACCTTTTTTTGTACATAAAATATGCATTATTTAAGTTGTGAGTAGTAAAAAATAGTAAAATAAATTAAATTTTTTTTACCAAAAGATGGAATTTTTTATATTTTTGAACACAAAACCCCGTTGAGTATTTTTTAACGTGTGTCTTTCTGAAATGTTGAGCAATTTTTATATATAAAATGTGGATTACTTAAATTGGGAATAGTAAGTAAAAGTAAAAAATAAATAAAAAAGTGTCACAAAAATATGGAATTTTTCAATTTTCAGAACACAAATCCACTACGAGGATTGGCCAATGTGTTTTTTTGTGAAATTATGAACATTTTCTAAATATAAAATATCGAATACTTAAATTGTCAACAAAAAAAATAGTAAAAGAAATTAAAAAAGTGTTACCAAAAGGTGGAATTTTTCAAATTTCAGAACACAAATTCCCTTTGAGTATTGGCGAACATGTTTCTTTTTGAAATTTTCAACAATTCTTATATATAAAATGTGGATTACTTAAATTCAGAATAGTGAATAAAAGGAAAAAAAAAATTAAAAAAGTGTCACCAAAATATGGAATTTTTAAAATTTCAGAACACAAATCTCTTGTGAGTATTGGCGAACGTGTTTCTTTGTGAAATTTTGAACATTTGTTATACATAATATAACGATTATTTAAATTGTGAATAGTAAAAAATAGTAAAAGAAATTAAAAAAGTGTTACCAAAAGATGAATATTTTAAAATTTTTCAACACAAATCCCCTTTGACTATTGGCAACTTGTTTCTTTTTGATATTTTGAACAATTCTTATATGTAAAATGAGGATTACTTAAATTCAGAATAGTAAGTAAAAGGAAAAAAAATTAAAAAAAGTGTCACAAAAATATGGAATTTTTGAAATTTCAGAACACAAATCCACTTCGAGTATTGGCCAACATGTTTCTTTGTGAAATTTTGAACATTTTTATACATAATATATGGATTATTTAAATAGTGAGTAGTAAAAAATAGTAAAAGAAATTAAAAAAGTGTTACCAAAAGATGAATATTTTAAAATTTTTCAACACAAATCCCCTTTGACTATTGGCAACTTGTTTCTTTTTGATATTTTGAACAATTCTTATATGTAAAATGAGGATTACTTAAATTCAGAATAGGAAGTAAAAGGAAAAAAATTAAAAAAAGTGTCACAAAAATATGGAATTTTCCAAATTTCAGAACACAAATCCACTTCGAGTATTGGCCAACATGTTTCTTTGTGAAATTTTGAACATTTTTATACATAATATATGGATTATTTAAATTGTGAATAATAAAAAATAGTAAAAGAAATTAAAAAATTTTTACCAAAAGATGGAATTTTTTAAATCTTTTAACACAAATCCCCTTTCAGTATTGGTCAACGTGTTTCTTTTTGAAATTTTGAACAATATTTATCTGTAAATAGTGGATTATTTAAATTAGGTATAGTAAGAATAAGTAAGAAAGAAATTAAAAAAGTGTCACCAAAATATGGAATTTTTCAAATTTCAGAACACAAATCCCATATGAGTATTGGCCAACGTGTTTCTTTGTGAAATTTTGAACATTTTTTATACATAAAATATGGATTTTTTAAATTCTGAGTGGTAAAAAATGGTAAAAGAAATTAAAAGTGTTACCAAAAGATGGAATTTTTCAAATTTCTGACATAAATCCCCTTTGCCTATTGGCTAAAGTGTTTCTTTTTGAAATTTTGAACAATTTTTATATATAAAATGTGGATTACTTAAATTCAGAAAGTAGTTAAAAGGAAAAAAAATTAAAAAAGTGTCACAGAAATATGGAATTTTTCAAATTTCAGAACACAAATCCATTGAGTATTGACCAACATGTTTCTTTGTGAAAAATTGAACATTTTTTGAATATAAAATATGGATTATTTAAATTGTGAGCAGTAAAAAATAGTAAAAGAAATTAAAAAACGTGTTACCCAAAGATGGAATTTTTAAAATTTTAGAACACAAATCCCCTTTGAGTATTGGCCAACGTGTTTCTTTTTGAAATTTTGAACAATTTTTGTATATAAAAAGTGGATTATTTAAATTAGTAACATTAAGAAAAAGTAAAAAAAAATTAAAAAAGTGTCACCCAAAAATGAAAATTTTCAAATTTTAGAACTCAAATCCTCTATGAGTATTGGTCAACGTGTTTATTTGTGAAATTATGAAACTTTTTTAAATATAAAATATGGATTTATTAAATTGTCAGCAGTAAAAGATAGTAAAAGAAATTTAAAAACTGTTACCAAAAGATTGAATTTTTCAAATTTCAAAACATAAATTCCCTTTCGGTATTGGCCAACGTGTTTCTTTTTTAAATTTTGAACAATTTTTTATATATAAAATGTGGATTACTTAAATTAAGAAAAGTAAGTAAAAGGAAAAAAAAATTAAAAAAGTGTCACAAAAACATGGAATTTTTCAAAGTTCAGAACACAAATCCACTACGAGTATTGCCCAATGTGTTTCTTTGTGAAAGTTTGAACATTTTTATACATAATATATTGTTAATTTCAATTGTGAGTTGTAAAAAATAGTAAAAGAAATTAAAAAAGTGTTACCAAAACATGGAATTTTTCAAATTTTTGACACAAATACCCTTTGAGTATTGCGCAACGTGTTTCTTTTTTAAATTTTGAACAATTTTTATATATAAAATGTGGATTACTTAAATTCAAAATAGTGGGTAAAAGGAACAAAATTTAAAAAATGAGTCACAAAAATATGAAATTTTTCAAATTTTAGAACACAAATTGGCCAACATGTTTCTTTGTCAAATTTTGAACATTTTTTTAAATATAAAATATGGATTATTTAAATTGTGAGCAATAAAAAATAGTAAAAGAAATTAAAAGAGTTTGACCAAATGTTGGAATTTTTCAAATTTCAGAACACAGATCCCCTTTGAGTATTGGCCAAAGTGTTTCTCTATGAAATTTTGACAAATTTTGAACAATATTTATCTGTAAATAATGGATTATTTAAATTAGGTATAGTAAGAAAAAAAATTAGAAAAGTGTCACCAAAATATGGAATTTTTCAAATTTCAGAACACAAATCCCTTATGAGTATTGGCCAACGTGTTTCTTTGTGAAATTTTGAACTTTTTTTGTACATAAAATATGGATTATTTAAATTGTGAGTAGTAAAAAATGGTAAAAGAAATTAAAAAAGTGTTACCAAAAGATGGAATTTTTCAAATTTCTGACACAAATCCCCTTTAACTATTGGCTAATGTGTTTCTTTTTTAAATTTTGAACAATTTTTATATATAAAATGTGGATTACTTTAATTCAGACTAATGGGTAAAAGGAAAAGAAATTAAAAAAGAGTCACAAAAATATGGAATTTTTCAAATTTCAGAATACAAATCCTTTCAGTATTGGCCAACATGTTTCTTTGTTAAAATTTTGAACATTTTTTAAATATAAAATATGGATTATTTAAATTGTGAGCAATAAAAAATAGTAAAAGAAATTAACAGAGTTTGACCAAAAGTTGGAATTTTTCAAATTTCAGAAATCAGATACCCTTTGAGTATTGGCCAACGTGTCTCTTTGAAATTTTGACTAATTTTTATATATAAAAAGAGGATTATTTAAATTACGTATGGTAAGAAAAAATAAAATAAAAATTAAAAAAGTGTCACCAAAATATGGAACTTTTAAAATTTTAGAACACAAATCCCTTATGAGTATTGGCTAACGTGTATCTTTGTGAAATTTTGAACATTTTTTATACATAAAATATGGATTATTTAAATTCAGAATAGTAAAAAATGGTAAAAGAAATTAAAAAAGTGTTACCAAAAGATGAAATTTTTCAAATTTCTGACACAAATCCCCTTTGAGTATTGGCTAACGTGTTTCTTTTTGAAATTTTGAACAATTTTTATATTTAAAATGTGGATTACTTAAATTCATAATAGTAGGTAAAAGGAAAAAAAATTAAAAAAGTGTAACAAAAATATGCAAATTTTCAAATTTCAGAACACAAATCCTTTATGAATATTGGCCAACATGTTTCTCTGTGAAATTTTGAACATTTTTTAAATATAAAATATGGATTATTTAAATTGTGAGCAGTAAAAAATAGTGAAAGAAATTAAAAGAGTTTGACCAAAAGATGGAATTTTTCAAATTTCAGAACACAGATCCCCTTTGAGTATTGGCCAACGTGTTTCGCTTTGAAATTTTGACAAATTTTTATATATAAAAAGTGGATTATTTAAATTAGGTATAGTAAGAAAAAATAAAATTAAAAATTAAAAAAGTATCACCAAAATATGGAATTTTTCAAATTTTAGAACAAAAATCTCTTATGAGTATTGGCCAACGTGTTTCTTTGTGAAGTTTTGAACATTTTTTATACATAAAATATGGATTATTTAAATTGTGAGTAGTAAAAAATATTAAAAGAAATTAAAAAAGTGCTACAAAAAGATGGAATTTTTCAAATTTCTGACACAAATCCCGTTTGAGTGATGGCTAACGTGTTTCTTTTTGAAATTTTGAAGAATTTTTATATATAAATTGTGGATTACTTAAATTCATAATAGTAGGTAAAAGGAAAAAAAATTAAAAAAGTGTCACAAAAATATGCAATTTTTCAAATTTCAGAACATAAATCCTTTGAGTATTGGCCAACATGTTTCTTTGTGAAATTTTAAACATTTTTTATACATAAAATATGGATTATTTAAATTGTGAGTAGCAAAAAATGGTAAAAGAAATTAAAAAAGTGTTACCAAAAGATGGAATTTTTCAAATTTCTGACACAAATCGCTTTTGAGTGTTGGCTAACGTGTTTTTTTTTTTGAAATTTTGAAGAATTTTTATATATAAATTGTGGATTACTTAAATTCATAATAGTAGGTAAAAGGAAAAAAAATTAAAAAAGTATCACAAAAATATGCAATTTTTCAAATTTCAGAACACAAATCCTTTGAGTATTGGCCACCATGTTTCTTTGTGAAATTTTAAACATTTTCTATACATAAAATATGAATTATTTAAATTGTGTGTAGTAAAAAATGGTAAAAGAAATTAAAAAAGTGTTACGAAAAGATGGAATTTTTCAAATTTCTGACACAAATCCCGTTTGAGTGATGGCTAACGTATTTCTTTTTGAAATTTTAAAGAATTTTTATATATAAATTGTGGATTACTTAAATTCATAATAGTAGGTAAAAGGAAAAAAAATTAAAAGTGTCACAAAAATATGCAATTTTTCAAATTTCAGAACACAAATCCTTTATGAATATTGGCCAACATGTTTCTTTGTGAAATTTTGAACGTTTTTTAAATATAAAATATGGATTAATTAAATTGTGAGTAGTAAAAAATAGTGAAAGAAATTAAAAGAGTTTGACCAAAAGATGGAATTTTAGAAATTTTAGGACACAAATCCCCTTTTAGTATTGGCGAACGTGTTTCTTTTTCAAATTTTGAACAATTTTTATATATAAAAAGTGGATTATTTAAATTAGGTACATTAAGAAAAAGTAAAAAAAAAATTAAAAAAGTGTCATCCAAATATGAAAATTTTCAAATTTTAGAACACAAATCCCCTATGAGTATTGGCCAACATGTTTATTTGTGAAATTATGAACATTTTTTAAATATAAAATATGGATTTATTAAATTGTCAGCAGTAAAAAATAGTAAAAGTAATTAAAAAAGTGTTACCAAAAGATTGAATTTTTCAAAATTTTGAACACAAATACCCTTTGAGTATTGGGCAACGTGTTTCTTTTTTAAATTTTGAGCAATTTTTATATATAAAATGTGGATTACTTAAATTCGGACTAATGGGTAAAAGGAAAAAAATTAAAAAAGAGTACAAAAATATGGAATTTTTCAAATTTCAGAACACAAATCCTTTCAGTATTGGCCAACATGTTTCTTTGTTAAAATTTTGAACATTTTTTAAATATAAAATATGGATTATTTAAATTGTGAGCAATAAAAAATAGTAAAAGAAATTAAAAGAGTTTGACCAAAAGTTGGAATTTTTCAAATTTCAGAAATCAGATACCCATTGAGTATTGGCCAACGTCTCTCTTTGAAATTTTGACAAATTTTTATATATAAAAAGTGGATTATTTAAATTAGGTATAGTAAAAAAAAATTAAAAAAGTATCACCAAAATATGGAATTTTTCAAATTTCAGAACACAAATCCCTTATGAGTATTGGCCAACGTGTTTCTTTATGAAATTTTGAACATTTTTTATACATAAAAAATATGGATTATTTAAATTGTGAGTAGTAAAAAATGGTAAAAGAAATTAAAAAAGTGTTACCAAAAGATGGAATTTTTCAAATTTCTAACACAAATCCCCTTTGACTATTGGCTAACGTGTTTCTTTTTCAAATTTTGAACAATTTTTATATATAAAATGTGGATTATTTAAATTGAGTAGTAAAAAATGGTAAAAGAAATTAAAAAGGTGTTACCAAAAGATGGAATTTTTCCAATTTCTGACACAAATCCCCTTTGACTGTTGGCTAACGTGTTTCTTTTTTAAATTTAGAACAATTTTTATATGTAAAATGTGGATTACTTAAATTCAGAATAGTAGGTAAACAGAAAAAAAAAATTAAAGAAGTGTCACAAAAATAAGCAATTTTTCAGATTTCAGAACACAAATCCTTTACGAGTATTGGCCAACATGTTTCTTTGTGAAATTTTGAACATTTTTTAAATATATAACATGGATTATTTAAATTGTGAGCAGTAAAAAATAGTAAAAGAAATTAAAAGAGTTTGACCAACCGATGGAATTTTTCAAATTTCAAAAATAAGAAACCCTTTGAATATTGGCCAACGTCTCTCTTTGAAATTTTAGTAAATTTTTATATATAAAAAGTGAGTTATTTAAATTAGGTATAGTAAGAAAAAGAATTAAAAAAGTGTCACCAAAATATGGAATTTTTCAAATTTTAGAACACAAATCCCTTACGAGTATTGACCAACGTGTTTCTTTGTGAAATTTTGAATATTTTTTAAATATAAAATATGGATTATTTAAATTGTGAGCAGTAAAAAATATTAAAAGAAATTAAAAAACGTTTTAACAAAAGACGAAATTTTTCAAATTTCAGAACACATATCCCCTTTGAGTATTGGCCAACGTGTTTCTCTTTGAAATTTTGACAAATTTTTATATATAAAAAGTGGATTATTTAAATTACGTATAGTAAGAAAAAATAAAAAATAAATAAAAAAAGTGTAACAAAAATATGCAATTTTTCAAATTTCAGAACACAAATCCCTTACGAGTATTGGCCAACATGTTTCTTTGTGAAATTTTGAATATTCTTTAAATATAAAATATGGATTATTTAAATTGTGAGCAGTAAAAAATATTAAAAGAAATTAAAAAATGTTTTACGAAAAGATGGAATTTTTAAAATTTTAGAACACAAATCCCCTTTGAGTATTGGCCAACGTTTTTCTTTTTGAAATTTTGAACAATTTTTCTATATAAAAAGTGGATTATTTAAATTAGGTACAATAAGAAAAAGTACAAAAAAAAATTAAACAAGTGTCATCCAAATATGGAATTTTTCAAATTTCAGAACACAAATCCCCTATGAGTAGTGGCCAACGTGTTTCTTTCTGAAATTATGAACATTTTTTAAATATAAAATATGGATTTATTAAATTGTCCGCTGTAAAAAATAGTAAAAGAAATTAAAAAAGTGTTAACAAAAGATTGAATTTTTCAAAATTTCAGAACACAAATCCCCTTTGAGTATTGGCCAACGTGTTTCGCTTTGATATTTTGACAAATTTTTGTATATAAAAAGTGGATTATTTAAATTAGGTATAGTAAGAAAAAATAAAAATAAAAATAAAAAAGTGTCACCAAAATATGGAATTTTTCAAATTTTAGAACACAACTGCCATATGAGTATTGGTCATCGTGTTTCTTTGTGAAATTTTAAACATTTTTTATACATAAAATATGGATTATTTAAATTGTAAGTAGAAAAAAATGGTAAAAGAAATTAAGAAAGTGTTACCAAAAGATGGAATTTTTAAAATTTCTGACACAAATACCCTTTGAGTATTTGCTAACGCGTTTCTTTTTAAAATTTTGAACAATTTTTATATATAAAATGTGGATTACTTAAATTCAGAATAGTAGGTTAAAGGAAAAAAAATTAAAAAAGTGTCACAAAAATATGGAATTTTTCAAATTTTAGAACACAAATCCTTTACGAGTATTGGCCAACATGTTTCTTTGTGAAATTTTGAACATTTTTTAAATATAAAATATGGATTATTTAAATTGTGAGCAGTAAAAAATAGTAAAAGAAATTAAAAAATGTTTTACCAAAAGACGAAATTTTTCAAATTTTAGAACAGATATCCCCTTTGAGTATTGGCGAACGTGTTTCTCTTTGAAATTTTGACAAATTTTTATATATAAAAGTGGATTATTTAAATTAGGTATAGTAAGAAAAAATAAAATAAAAATTAAAAAAGTGTAACAAAAATATGCAATTTTTCAAATTTCAAAACACAAATCCCTTACGAGTATTGGCCAACATGTTTCTTTGTGAAATTGTGAATATTTTTTAAATATAAAATATGGATTATTTAAATTGTGAGCAGTAAAAAATAGTAAAAGAAATTAAAAAACGTTTTACAAAAAGATGGAATTTTTAAAATTTTAGAACACAATTCTCGGAGTATTGGCCAAAGTGTTTGTTTTTGACATTTTGGAACAATTTTTGTATATAAAAAGTTGATTATTTAAATTAGGTACAATAAGAAAAAGTACAAAAAAAATTAAAAAAGTGTCACCCAAATTTGGAATTTTTCAAATTTCAGAACACAAATCCCCTTTGAGTATTGGCCAACGTATTTCTTTGTGAAATTATGAACCACTACAAAAAAAATATTATTTAGTGGAGGTTAATTTGTGGAGGTTATAAAAACCCTCCACAAATATACATTATTTAAAATAATTATGTTGGATTGTCTAAGTATTGAAATTAGTGGAGGTTTTAACAGTTTCTTGAAGAGGTCTATAACCTCCATAAATTATTTTACCTTTTTGATTCCCCTCCATTTTTTCAGTCTTTTCCTCCAATGATTTACACTCACTTTGCTCACTAAAGCGTTTCCCTCAAATTTCCAAACTGGGGATTCTTATTTTCACTTTCGTTCTGAAAACTCGTTCATCAAATTGGATTCATCGTACCGATGTTCATCTCTGTCATCTTCGTGCTTGCTCGTCGGCCATTTTTCATCATGTCCGTCCTCGCTCGTCAGTCGGTGCTCGTCGATCAATGCTCCTTGGTAGATGTTCAATCAGTCTCACATTTCATTTGCATATCGTAAGTTAAACAAAAATTTTGATTTAGGGTTTTCATCCTTTGATTTAGGGTGCGTTTTTTATTTAGGATTTTCATCCACCGGTAGGTTTCATCATGTGAGTAATCCTCACGAGGCACTCCTCCTCTCTCTCAACCCACTCCGGTCTCTCCCTCACTCTTTGCAATCAATGTTGTTCTGTTTTTCTATTTCATTTTTTCGAATAACAATGATGTAATATCAGCAGGTGATATGGCTTTGCTAGGAAGAAAGTGATGACAAGTGAAGTGGCTTTGAACAGACAACGTTGAGAGAGGTCAAAGAGGAAATTCACATTACTTTTGGAATCCCGGTGAGTTATATATTATAATTTTGTATACGTGATTTTCAAGAGTTGGAAGTAAATTAATAAACCTTGTTTTCATTATATTTTCCAAAATATTCGTTGTGATGTTTTGATTATATATCAGTGTGCATTCACAAGAACATGTTCCAACCTACTGTTGTTGCATCTAATCCTTTGCAACTTAAGAAATATAGATTGCTTGAGATTTATATAGCATTGGTCCATCCATGAATGAAACTGAGATTTAATCAATTAGTTTTCTAAGTAATACTAAATTTTAATGTTTTAAACTGGTTGAAATGTTCTCTCAAAAGTTGTGTATTAGTTGTTTTACCTATTAGTTAACCAGGGGTCATGTAACAAGTATTCTACATTACGTATTTGCTAGAGTAATTAAAGCCCTAAAATGTGTGTGATTAAGTGTGTTAATGATTTGGTCACATTCATTCACCCTTTTCCCTTTCAACTCTTTATCATGACTATTGGTGGTGCATATTAATGATTTATGCAGGTTAAGGTGAATGTGCTCATAGCCAACAATGTTTTTCTTCTCAACAAAGAGGTTAATACACCAATCTACAACCTCGAAGATCTCAAAAACATTAAGAAGATAGTTGAAAGAGATGATGCATTTGAAGAACTTAAAGAATGGCACTCACTTGGGAGGGTTTGTGTTTTTTGCTGCATTGTGTGAGGTGTTGCATCGACTTTTAGACTAATGTTTAGCAATTATAGCATGTTTACATCTTATAAGTGATTTATCCCTTACTGTTTAATGTTCTATGTTGTGAGCACTGCACCGTATATGTTATGAGCACTGAATCGTATGATATTGATGGTTGAATCGGATGTGATTTTAAGCAAGATTATTCTAAAAGTCAATATGATAACTATCATTTAGAAAATCCCTAACAGATCTTTATATGCATAGCACACAAATTTTTACTATATTAACTTTTATTATAATTTTTAACCCGTCATAGCATTGATTCAGATGAGTTATGCAATTTTTTGTTATTCACTTGATGTTTCTCTGCCCAAATATGAATATCTTTCTTTTGACAGGGAACTTTTTAGTAATAATATAACAGGGAAAATACCAACTGAGCTTGGGAGTTTGAGAAACTTGGTGAGCCTGAAGCTTAACTTGAACAAAAATATGGAATTTTTCAATTTTCAGAACACAAATCCACTACGAGTATTGGCCAACGTGTTTCTTTGTGAAATTATGATCATTTTTTAAATATAAAATATGGATTATTTAAATTGTCAGCAGTAAAAAATAGTAAAAGAAATTAAAAAAAATGTTAATTTTGAAATGGTTGAATTGAATCAAATAGATCACCGAGTTAGGATGCAAACAGTGCTGCACACTTTCAGTCGATCAAAAACAGAGTTAACAAATTGATTTTACTAAACAAATTCTGTTCTGGTATAATCAATCGATTGAAACAAAAAACAATCGACTGAAATACTGGGAAAAATGCATAAATGCGAATTTGAATGCTTCAGATGCTATGAAAACATGCAAGAACATGAAAAAGATGATTAAAGCACAAGTTCTTGAAACTTTAAAATGAAAATGCAAGAGAGAAAGGTTAGAGAAGAGAGGACACCATGAATTTTTATACTGGTTCACTCAAACCTAAGCTACATCCAGTTTGTCAAGGCAACCTTAGCTTGACTTTGCACTATTTCAAAACTTTTACAAAGTATCCACCCTTACACTTCCAAAATTTGCAAAAACACCACAAAAGACTCTTGAATCACACAAGAATCACACCAGCACAGCAAGAACCCTCTTGCAGACCTGGAAAACCACCAGGCACACACACAAACACTAGTGTAGAATTGCATTTTTACCTCGCCTTATAGGCCTCGGTTGGCAAGGAACCGAAGCATATAACGGCGCGATGGCATTTTTGCAATTTCAGGCAACTTTTATGCCTCGGTTCAAGAAAAACCTGAGGACAAAAGGGGTTATAGGCTTCGGTTCAAAAAAACCGGTGCTAAAAGGGGTTATAGGCTTGGGTTCAAAAAAAACCGGTGCCAAAAGGTGCTTATATGCTTCTGTTGAACAGACCCGAAGCCAAAAGGTTACGTCTTTGGCCTCGGGTGGCACTGAACCGGGGCCAAATAGTTTAATTAGGGCAAAAAAACGCGAACCCCACTACTTCTTCCTCGCGTGCCGCTGCGTCTTCTCCATCTTCTCCATCTTCTTCCTCACGCGCACAGAACCATATGGGAACCCTAAACCCTAGCCACCGTGAAACTCCACTGCGAACGCGAACCACCACTGCGACGCGAAAACAGGGCACCAGATCTACAACGCGGTGACGCGATCCACCATGGCAGCACCTTTTGCGAGATCGCCATCGCGCTCCACTAGAGGAATCACTGTCGAGATCTTTGTCGCTGCAGAAAGCCACCGTCACCGCAACAGAGGTCGTGAATCTGCACCGTCACCGGACCTATCTTTTCGCCGTTCGTCGCAGCGGCGTTGATGATGGCTTGCAGTGGTGGTTCGCGTTCATTGCTGCAACAATGGTGGTTCGTTGATGGGGGATTCTAGTTCGCGTTCATTGTTGGGATGGGGGTTCTGATCTGGTACGCGTTCTGGTTCGTGTTTTGATTCTGGTGTTGCAGGGATAAAAGGATTCTGGTTCTGGTCCGACGTTAGCTGGCTTTTAGATCTGTGCCGCGAAAAATTTAATTAAGAAAATATTTTTATCTTATGGCTTCGGTTCTCATGGACCCGGGGCAGAAAAGGGACTCTATGGCGAGGTAAAAATGAGAAAAATAATCGGGGCAAAAAGCCCTTACTGCACTGGTGAAAGCTTGAGAAAGATCAAACCTTAGTGGTAGCACAACCTAGCCTACCAGAAACCACTTTCTCCAAGCTTCAAACCAAGCCAAAAGCTCCAAGAATTGATCCAAGATCAATCTTCAATAGCTGCAACACCTATGGTCACGAAGGAGAAAGTTTCCAGAACCAAATCGTGCTCTAAAAATGATCAACTTTTCTCTTTTTCGAAAATCACAGCTTTTATAGTCAAACTATTACGAAATTCAACAGGTTGATTTTTGAATCAATCGATTGATTTTCAAATCAATCGGTTGATTTCACTTGACTTAAGTGAAATCAGTCGATTAAAAACTAAATCAACTTATTGAATTTGTTGTAGTTTAAGACTACTACAGTCAACCTTTTTACCTGTTAATAAGCCATTCAACAGATTAAAAGAGACATTTTAACCTGTTGAAAAACCATTCAACAGATTAAAAACACAATAAACTACATCTAATTAATGTTATACGGTCCACAACATGAATTACAAACTACAAATACACTTTCTAATTGATGTAACTACATGGAGAGCACACGTTCCAGCTCTGATCACCATGAATATCATCAAATCTCCTTTCCTTCATCAATGTAGGCTTCATTCCAATGGTAATGGCTTCAAGATAGTTCAAAAGAGCTTCATTCAATCTTCATCAAATCTTCAAGAAGCAAACCACCTTAGCTTCTCATGTCAACAATCTCCCCCTGATTTGATGAAGTCAACCTCTATTCCATCTATCTTCTTCTATCTTCCATTGCAAAATGCTTCCATTTGTTGGATACCAATTGATGAAGTAAAACCTTAGCTTGAAGCTTGTGAACCTGAAAAACATTTACAACAGCAATACACACAAGCTAACAAGTATACAACTGTGATCATGCTCCCCCTATCAATAATATGGGTTCAAATTCAGATTTGATTATTGATTCCAATTTTAATGCTTAGTTTAATGTGATCAATTATCCATTTTCCAATGTTTCCAATTTTTCTCCCCCTTTGGACTCATCAAACAAAACAAATGCATAAAGATAACAAGCATTGCATTTCATTTCATTAATACTGGAAGGGAATACAACCAACAGAAACTGAAAATAGAAAACAGATGCATAAAGCTTATACAATCAGCCGACTGAAATGAAAAACAACCAACTGAAACAAACAGAACTCAAACTGAAAAATCACAAACACAAGGATGCAATGCATGATCCTAAACAACCACCACACTCAGTCATCCTGAGGATCATTTCTATTCTGGAATGAGTGGAACATATCATGGATGTCATGGATTTGGCCATCCAATGCATTGAACCTCTCATTGCAATAGTTGTGATGTTCATGTTGAGACATATTGAGCTCATGTAGTTGGTTCAACACCATCCTCTCAAAATGTGAGTACATAAGGCCTCTATCCTCTGGAGGGTTGTAGGGAATCAAGTCCATAGGTCCAACAGTTGGTTCTTCCTCTTGATTTGCACCACTTGGACCGGCTTCATGGTCATGTGCACCACCACCAACAACTCCAACAGTTGTCCATCCATTTCCCACCTTGATAAAGCCCATTTTGTGCAGATTTTGGTTGGAGGATGGTTTAATAGTCCAGTTGACTCCTCTAGCTCATCCTCTACATCAATACCAAAGTATTCAATGAATTTAGACACCAAAACCATTTATGGAAGCCTAAAATTCGTGAGCCTCTTGGCCTTGAGCATGTGATCACGAAACACATAGATCCAATCCACTTGAATGTTATGTTGAATGCAGTACATGAGTATCAAATCTCCCTTATTCAATGTTGAATGGTTGCTACCACGTGGAACAAGGATTTTTGTGACAATCATACCAAGTAACCTTTGATCCACCTTGATACCACCAACATGGAAGTGTTTGATTTCAGCAATAGGATTTCTCAAGCATTGGCCATAATATTGCATCTTGTTGAATTCTGGAATAGCCCCAATTTCACCTTTTCTCACTTGCACACCCCTTGGTTTGAGTCCAACCACATCTTTCCAAGCTCTCTTGTTGATCTCCATTTGAACACCCTAGATGCTGGATAGTAGGACATCATTTTTGAACTCCAAGTTGGTGAAAAACACCTTCACCAAGTATGGATAGATTTTCCTTGAAAGTTCAAGGAATGACTTCAACTTTTGATGCTTTAGTTGTTGGAATAGGCTCTCAAAGCCTTCAGCCCTTAGCCATGAGAACCTCAGCACCTTAGGAATGCTGATTTGCTTCCTATTCATCTCAATGAGGAACACTTGAATGTTATCCTCATGATCCTCAAACCATTCTTCAATTCTTCCATGGCTTTCATGATTTGGAGACCTTGGAGTAGGAGGAGTGGAATGCTCATCATCACATTAGGTAGCTCTTTGGGAACGACGAGGCATGATGAGTGTTGGTATGGCTGTTTCTAAAAGATGTATGATCCAAATGCAACAATACAAGTGCAATCAGCTGACTAATTTTGAAAATTAATCGATTGAAAATCGTGAAATTGAACTTCATTTTTCCAAATTCAGTTTTAATGAAATCAACATACTGAATTATGAAAACAACATATTAAAAATCATAGCAGATCAATTTTTCATCATCCAACGATAGTTTAAGTGAAATAAATATGTTGAAATATAGAAACAACAATTTGACAGATAATGAATTATGCAAACAGAGGCAGATTTAAGTGAAATCACCACGTTGAAATGCAAAATCAACAGGTTGACTTTGACAATTTTTAACTTTTGCAAACAACAACAAATTTTTATGAAACCAATGCATGAGTACATAAGATTAACATGCTACAAACACATCAGACTACATTCTTGATGTCTAAGATGCCTAGTTCAGTTCTTAGCTTGTTAAACCTATCTCTAGCCAATGGTTTTGTAAACAAATCCGCTAATTAATTTTCAGTTTTAACAAATTTGATTTCACAATCTCCCTTTTGAACATGATCACGAATGAAATGATGCCTAATCTCTATATGCTTGGTTTTAGAGTGTTGTATTGGATTCTTGGTTAAGTTGATTGCACTAGTATTATCACAATATAAAGGTACCTTGCTTAGCCTTACACCATAGTCCAAAAGTTGATGTTTCAACCATATGATTTGTGCACAGCCATGTCCAGCAACAATATATTTAGCTTCAGTTGTGGAAAGTTCCACACAAGCTTCGTTTTTGCTATTCCATGAGATTAGACTTGATCCAAGCAAATGGCAAGTACCACTTGTGCTTTTCCTATCCAATTTGCACCCTGCATAGTCTGAATCTGAAAAGCCACTAAGAGATATGTTAGAATCACATGGATACCATAAACCAACATTAGTTGTTCCTTTGAGGTACTTTAGAATCCTTTTTGCAACCTTAAAGTGTGATTCCTTGGGATTTGCTTGAAATCTAGCACATAATCATACTCCAAACTGAATATCTGCCCTATTTGCTGTAAGATAGAGCAAAGACTCAATCAACCCTCTATATTTGGTTGAATCCACTAGTTGGCCAACCTCATCTGCATCCATAAGACAATTTGTTGCAATTGGAGTGGCAGTTTCTTGCAATCCTCCATTTTGAACTTTTTCAAAAGTCAAAACAATATTTTGATTGATTTAAAAATGTTCCATGCTTGGGTTGCTTAACTTGCAGCCCTAGAAAATAGGTAAGCTCACCCATCATGGACATCTCAAATTCTCCCTGCATAGTTGTAACAAACTCTTCACACAATGTGTTGTTATTTGAACCAAAGATGATATCATCAACATACACTTGAACAAGTATAACATCATTTTCATGTTTTCTAATGAAGAGTGTTTTATCCACTGCACCTCTAACATAACCTTTTGATAAGAGAAAATTGCTTAGCCTTTCATACCATTGTCTTGGTGCTTGTTTCAAACCATATAAGGCCTTTTTCAATTTGAAAACATGGTTAGGATAGAGATGATCCTCAAATTCAAGAGGTTGTGATACATACACTTCTTCATTTAGGCAACCATTCAGGAATGCACTTTTCACATCCATTTGATGTAATTTAAAGTTACACATGCAAGCATATGCTAAGAGTAATCTCACAGCTTCTAGCCTAGCTACAAGTGCATAAGTTTCATCAAAATCAATGCCTTCTTCTTGATTATAACCTTTAGCAACTAGTCTAGCTTTGTTTCTTACTATATTACC
>Ga0214545_1005196_pt1 | contig 23749 bp, 10 predicted proteins | sample CNSS4metaG_FD_160064 | JGI IMG/M metagenome (GOLD analysis project Ga0214545, IMG submission 160064) | Root nodule microbial communities from cowpea collected in UCLA plant growth center, Los Angeles, California, USA - CNSS4 | ecosystem: Host-associated > Plants > Roots > Nodule | place: USA...
GGTTTTAAAACTGCCGATAATTACCAGGGGTTTTAAAACCGCCGGTAATTACCAGGGGTTTTAAAACTGTCGATAATTACCCGGGGTTTTAAAACCGCCGGTAATTACCAGGGGTTTTAAAACCGCCAGTAATTACTAGGGGTTTTCAAACCGCCGGTAATTACCAGGGGTTTAAAACCACCAGTAATTACCAGGGGTTTGAAACCGCCGGTAAATACCAGAGGTTTCAAAACCGCCGGTAAGTGCTGTTTTACCAGGGGTTAGTGAAAACCGCCGGTAATCCGTTAACGACGCTGGTTTTTCTAGGGGAAAAACAAACCGCCGGAAACTCCTTTAACGGGGGTTAAAACTCCCGGAAATGCCATAAATAACCTCTAGTAAAAATTATTTTTGTTGTAGTGATATGGTCCTATTTGTTAACAACTAGATTGATTAACGACAGAACGAAATCTCAGATATACTTGAAATTTGTAGGTTATATTTTAACAAGGTTCAAAAGAGTTTTTTTTTACGTTGATTGTTGAAAGAAGTTTGAGGAGATTTAGTGACTGAAATTTTGCTTTCGAGGATTAAGCTTGCGGTAATGGAAGATGAAAGTGGAGAATAAAGAAAAGGTGAAAGCCTGTTTTGTACTCTTTTTTTCGTTTGAATTTCTTATGAGCAATATCATTCATCATCAAGAACAATCAAGCACAATCCTTAAGTAACAAATAATCGTACTGAGTTCCTTCAAAAATTACAATTAGATTGATTAATATCGGTTTGTCAAAGGATGAATGGGTGTGAATTTTATTTGCAGAATCAAAATTCACTTTTGCGACATAAAAAAAAAGGGGGGTGGGGGGGGGGGAGCGGCCTAGACAAACTTAAGTTGATCGTCCCTGGTCAAGACATATATTTGAACCATTTAAATACATATATATATTTTTTTATTAAATCATTTAAAAAATAGAAAACAACTTTTAAAAATATGAAACAAGCAATTTTGGAGGAGGTATAACATTGAAATGAAAACAAAAGAGAATGAAATATGAGTTGGAGGAGGCAATATTATTGTTTGAATGGGAAAAGACACAAGTAATATCACTAATTAAGGAGATGGATGATACTTAGATATGTGACGGTAAAAATGATGACGGATATACAATTGAAGATACCTATAAGAAGTTGTTTGATCAAAGTAGAAGAGAATAAAAGTTGTATGATAAAAGAAGGAGGAAAGAAACCACAATTTTTACTAAATTATGGACAATAAATGCAATATATGTATTACCATCAACCTAATATTTTTAGCATGGAGGGGGTTATGCTAAATAAAATACCCATTAAAGAACAATTAAATGGTAGGGATTGTAGGTTGGAAAATGAACTGTGTTATGTGTTGGAAGAGTGAGGAAACAACCACCATTTTCTTTTATGCAGGCAGGATAATAACTAAAGTAGTATATTTATGATTTTTGGGTACGAGTTAGTAATGTACATCACAATTAGGTAAGAATAAGTTTTAATCATTTTCACTTAAATAAAAAAAGAAACAACATATTTGTAAGAGGATATAGATAGCTATCATATGGGAGTATATGAAACCAAATAAATAATATTATGTTCTGAAATGCAAAGATAAATGGAAAAGAAATCATATATATAGTGCATGTGAGGATTATATCATATGGACTATATGTATTCTGTGTCAACACATTCAAGTTAGAATTTTAATAAATGAAGTTAATCGGTGCCTTACATGAAAATGAAAAATTTCCAGTACCCCAATCTTCCAATTCAACCAAATAATTTTTCTAAACTTCAATCTACACGTACTTGACTATCATAATTTATATTAAGTAATATAATTATCATAATAAGAAATCTATTATTACTGAAAAATACTAAACAATTTACACTTGTTTTTGAAATGTATTGTATTTGTTTGTCCAGTATCCATTTACTTATACACTATTGATATGTGTTTAATTTTTCTTATTTCCGGGGCTTACCCACCTTTCTATCACTATATATATTTTATGTTTTACAAGTTGATAAGAGAATCAATTTAAAAAGATGAATCCTTTTTAATTTGTTATTAATCTAGACAACCCTAGATAGTTTAACTACTACATAAAATGCACGTTGAATTAAAATATTAAAAAAAGAAAACAAACTTCATGAATTAACCCCAATTTTTTTTTAACGTAGAGTATAAAATGGTTTAAGTTTCTTTTCAATTTATTTTGTAGAACGTCTTTGGGTTAAAGTGGTGGGGTGTGTTTGTGTCATTTGGTGTGTCCTATCTGAAGGTAATGTTCAAATTAAATTATTGTTTTTGTTAGTTGTGTTTTGGTAGTTAATCTTAAAAAATCACATGTAGTCAATAAATCTTAAGCTTTAAATTGTGATGATGCACTCTTCTATTTATGGCTTAAATTGAAACTGTGTGCTTGACAAGGGATTTGGAATCGCAGTTCAAAATGTAGGTATGGTCAATGAAATTGCATTCTTATTTCAATTTTACCTATCAACAACTAGAATTAAATTATATTAGTAGTTTACTACATATGAAAGAGAAAGAATGAAAATAGAAAGAATGAAAATAGAAAGAATGATTTTTATCCAAATTTTTACTCTTTTGTAGAAAAGAGAAAAAAAAAATAAATAAAACATGAAAGAGTGGGAAAGAATATTGTGAAAAACTTATATAACAACGAAGGAGAAGATAAAAATTATTTCAATAAATTTTGTTATTCTTTATTATATTTAATTTTATATTATATTATCTATTAACATTAAATATTATACTTTATAAAAAATAAAAATTCATCTAATATAATTTTCATTTATATTATATACTACATGTATTAAAAAAAAATTGGGGCCCATGGCTTCCTAGGCAAAGATTGTCCTGATTCCAACTATTGTTGTTTTGGGTCTCTTCACGTAATATTATGTAAATGTCATTTAAATATTTAGTGTGTTTAGATAAAGTATTTTAATGAAGCAATTCATTTTTTTTTTGAAAAATTTAGATTTTTTTGTAATAAAATGTTTTGTTTAGATAGAGAAATTAAAAAGCATTTAAAATGTAAATATTTTTTTTGAAGTATTTGAATTAGCTAAATGATTAGAAATTCAATACCCTCAAAATGGGTGAAATTTGAAAATTTTCTCACTCAATCCCACATTTTTAACTCTTTGGTAGAGTTGTCAATTTGGCCAAGTATATAGACGGGCTTGACAAGCCAAACGAGCCGGGTGGACCCGAAGACCTTGACGGACTAGACTAGCTCGACGACACAAATGATCGGGTGGGCCTGATGACCTAAACAGGACAGGTGACCCCAGCAACCCACACAGGCCGGGTAGGCCCGAAGACCCATACGTACCAGGTTGGCTTGACAACACAAACGGATTAAGTGAGTGCAATGTCCCAAACAGGTTGGGCAGGCCCGACAACCTAGTAGGGTCAAGCTAGGTCGGGCTAGGTTGATGAAGTTGACGGGCACGATCAGCCCCGTCGGGCATGTCTGGATTGTCGAGTCAACCCAAACTATCTGGGTTTTCTGGTCGACCCGGTCCATCTCAGTCGTCAAGCCCATTTCCAAATTTATAATAAACTCAAAACATAATTAGGCCTAGAATAAATATTGTTAAAATGAAATTTTATCTCATAAGAAATTCGATTATATTATCTAAACAAGTAATTGAAATGTAATGTATTTTAATTTTTTATCCAAACAAGTTATTTAAAAAATGAAGAGAATTTATAAACCATTCAAATACAATACATTTTAATTTCTTAACATTGTTCAAATGCTTTGTCCAAAATATAGGAAAATAAATGATTATCCATTCAAGTGCATTTAAAACTTGGTTGATTATTAGGTCATTAGCTACGTAACTTGTATCTACATTGAAGCAATTGTATTAATTAGTGTTCCATGTTGACCTAAAGGTCCACCCTCTCTTTTCCTAGAAGTTATAAAAGTTTATGTGGGCTAATGAAACCAGCGCTAGCTTCAACTTGATCCCGAATAAAAATATAACTTAATTAATTGGCAAACCCACTCAAATAATAAAAATAAAATTATTTATTAATCACAGTATTGATCTGTCATTGCTGGTTTATATTTTTAATAGTAACATCGGAATAGTCCAAGATTATTTATATTTTAAAAAAATAGTATTCATAATAACATTGATCTAACAGACGTTTATTTATATTTAAAAAATAAATAAAAATGAAAGGTGCGCCTGCTTAGCAAAAGCTTATTTAATTTTAAAAAAAAAAAAATTAAAGAAAATGTCGGTGTAGTATACGCTTGTATATTTTAAAATAAATAAATAAAACTATAGATAACGCCTATCTAACCAATGTTTTCTTCTACTAATAATATATTTATTAACGATCTACTAATAACATAAGAAAATAGATACTCAATAAAATTTGTAATCCATCCCACTTAAAATTTTGACACATCTCCGTTCTATTGATTTTTCTCTCATTTTACATCTCAACAACACTCATTTAGCTACATATTCTACTACCTTTATTGATCTACAAAAATGTCACTTATAACATATATCTACTATCCTTCCAAATTTGCTAATATCACTCTAAAAATACTTATTATTATTATTATCTACTAATAATAAAATAATAAATTTTGAAATTAAGAAAAAAAAAAAAATAATATATATATATATATATATATATATATATATATAATTAGACAAAAGTTTGAAATATTTTTCGCTGTTAATATAAAAATATAGCAGTGTATTAAAAAATAGTAATAATTGAAATTAGATTTACAAATGAAAAAAAAGGTATTAAAACATTTATAATATTCCAAACCTGGTGTGGGCAAAATTTAGGATAAATGAACCAATTAACATTGGTTTTATATCGTGATTTTAATTTTTTTTGGGTTGATATTTGAGATTTTATTAATCCCAACTAATTAGCTTTTAAAAAACCGTAGGTGAATAGAGATTTGTATTATAATTATAATGCCTCCACTAAATGGCGCCACGGGAATTGGTCAAAAAAAAAAAAGAAATAGCTAGTTTTAACTAAACCACATAAGGTTGCTAATGATACCTCTGATCTCAAGATCAAGTTGGTATATATTATGAATCCATTTTTTTTGGCTGAAGCTTTTGGAACAATTAGTAATGTGATATGATGTGCTAGTTTGATTGTCTTTCAATTTTTTATTCAAGTTGCAATAATAATCCCTTGTGTAATAAATTAAACGACCTTTTTTTTTTTATCAGCAAAGAATAAAATTAAATTAAAGAGAGCACTTGAGGGGTGTTCTAACCCTTTAACAAAACATTTTGCACACATTGATGCACTAGGTTGGCATCATAGCTCCACCAAACAAAAAATTGTTCCAAAACCAAACCCACGTGAAATAACTTTGGAGATTCGGCAACAGAGAGTAATATCAGTGTGTACGCATCCTAAACTTGTAGATGTACATGTTTCTCTGCCTTAAATTTGTTCTTGGTGGCAGATATTATGGAATAGGCGAAGAGAAACAACCCAGTTGGCCGAACCGCACACCATCAGTTTATATACAGCAGTATATAAGGCCTCTGTACGTATAAGTGTTGTTGATAGACAAAGGCAATGACCCTAGTGTGCACCTCCATCCAAGAAGTTAACCCAAATATGAAGACTAAATCCTTCCTGATGTAGTGATGCGGCATCCGTCTTATGGTGTATGATAATTGATTGCAAAAGTGCTAGATATGATATGTTGAATCTTGCATCTTGGTTACTTTTGCCTTTGCACATGTACACCTCATCTTCACAATTCCCCTTCAAGTTTGCTTACCTATCACACTGAACACACAATTATCGAATCACATAAATTTTAAACATGTATGTGGGGATAGGTACCAATCGCTATATGAAAACGTCATTGCTGGAATCTTATGTTTCATCCATACCCAAGCCGCTACTTGTGCTTGGTCAAAAATTTCTCTTGGGTCTACTTTCCTATGATTAAAAATTATCCCATTTCTATGTTTCCAAATTTCCCCAATTATAGCTAGCCACATCCCTTTCCATACTAAGTTTTGTCTACTATTAAGATCATATAGGTGAAAGTGTTGAAAGTTAGACTTAGCTTTGACGTGATGCACGGTACTCACCCCCAACCATCTATCACACATATTCCACACCATTTGGGACACCTTACATGAGAAGAACAAATGTTTTGCATTCTCTTCGTGTGCGCGACACAATTCACAAAGGCTATGTTGTAATTGGACTCCTCTCACTAATAGATTGGTCTTAGTTGGTAATTTATCCAAGAGTACCCTCCAACCTAACATTTGAGCCTTTGGAATTACCCTTGTGTTCCATAGTATTTTGAATTCTTTTATCTCTTCTTCTTCAACAGTTTCCTGCAGCGTTTTGTAAGCAGCTTTTACCGAGAATTCCCCATCCGCAACTCCTTTCCATTTCCATTAAGAATTAAATGACTATGTTATCATTATGTCTTTGCTATGTTTTGTTTTGTCATCATGTTATGCTATTCTTGTTATTTTTTGCATCCAAGACCTGAGATTGGTTAGGTTCCTAGGTTCTCTATATATATGTCTTGCATCTCAACATTATTTGTTTACACTTTGATGAAGATGCAACCTTAGGATTTTGCGTGCAACGGTATTTAAAAATGAACACTTTCAAGCCAGAAAGGCTTTGGAGTTAACACTCTTACATAATTTTAAATGGCTATGAAATTCAGCTAGAATGACAACATGTCAAATTGTTTTACATAAACATGAACAATTCTATTTTCTTTTAAACTTTTCTAATTAAAGTTTAGTGAATACTATATAAGATACTATATAATGTAGATAGAGTTGTCAACTTAATCTATAGTCCTAACCCACTCTTGAAACAAATCTCTTTTAGAGGTCCCATTTGGAGGGTCAAAAAAAGTTCTATCTCCTAAATCTTCCTCTCAAGTGGTTAAGATCTGGGTTAAGCCAAAATTTGGCCTAATTCGATCAAGTAGTGGCAGAGCTTTTATTGGGCAAGGGAGGGCCATGGCCCCCCCAATTTTTTTTAATTTTTAAAAATTTATATATTGAATTTTTTCAATATTTTTATAAAATTTTAAATTAAATGTATATATTAAAAAATATTAAAAATTAAATTATGTATTTTTTTTTTGGTTTAATTAATTTTTAGGTTCCTGATAAACTTGAGAACTTTTAATTGAGTCGTGATAAATTTTTGTGATTCATTGAGTACTAATTAAGTCTATGATGTTAATTCTTAATGGGATGATGTGACTCTTAAGGGGTTGTGTAATTATTATCTCTCCATGTCACTTTGCTGACTTTGACCTATATAATTTTATTATTTTAAAATTTTGTAATTTAAAATTTTATAATTTATTATAGTTAGCATTATTTTTTTTTTTGTCTCATGAGCCTTTGTATGTTCACTTTTTATTAAGCTTGAAGAAAAAATAATGTACTATGTGTTTTTTTATAACGAGTTTTCAATTGCGACTTGATTATTAGAGTTTTCTTTTATTAATTATATCTTTGAACTTTTCATTAGATTATAATAAACTATTTTTGAATTTCAAACTTAAAATAAGTAGGTCAATTGATGAAGAGTAAAAAAATTTATATTTATTTTTTAAAAATAATAAAAGGAAAAGTACTCACGAAAATAAAAATGAAAACAAATTCAAATTCTTTACATAAAACAGAATATCGTACTTATAATTAGGGTTGGACAAAATATATCGAACTGCACTACACTATCAATAACTGCACTGAACTAAAAAATAGTTCGCCAGAACTGCACTGAACTGAAAAACAGTTCAGACGAACTGAACTGCACTGTTTTTTTTTTTTCTAATAAACTGAATTGTACTGTACTGCACTGCACTATAATATGAACTGAACTGTTATAAACTGAATTGTTTTATGAACTGCACTAAGTTTGAAATGAACTGCACTATTTTTGAACTGGATTGAACTATTTTTTAACTGAACTGCACTACTTTTGAATTTAACTAGACTGTTTTTGAACTGAATTGCATTGATTTTGAACCGAATTGCACTAATTTTGAACTGAATTTCACTGTTTTTGAATCAAATTGCACTGATTTTGAATCAACTACACTATTTTTTAAACCAAACTATACTATTCTTGAACTAAACTGCATTATTTTTTAACGGAACAATACTATTTTTACAACTTTATTATTTCTTTTCTTTTAAACATGTCTTAATACCCATCTTATTAGTTGCAAATACATTATAAAATGTATGTTTAAGTAAAATACAAGTGATGAATTTATATATATAAAAAAAAAATTTATATATATATATATATATATATATATATATATATATATATATATGTGTGTGTGTGTGTGTGTGTGTGTGTGTGTGTGTGTGTGTAAGAAGGGCCGAATTATTATTCACAGGGACTTGAATTTAAATAAAGATATATTTTTTAAAAATAGAAATGGAAAAACATATTAACATCCTATCGGTGCTTAACAAATACTCTTTAATTTTGTAGAGGAAGTCCATATTTAACAAATACGTCAATAACTTTAATGGTTTCTTTGCAAAAAAAAACATGCATCCAAATTGGTTCTTTTTCTCATTAAAGTTTATCATTGTCTATATTTTTTGAACCTTGTTTATTAGCTTTCAAACATAAAAATATAAGCTTTTGTACTATAACAGTGGGTGCTGATTGAAACAAAAGAAATGGAGACTGTTTTAATATAGAATAGGAAAGGGACACCCAGTTCAGTTCGTACACGGGTTAACTGATATAAGTTTGGTTTGTCGAAACTGAACTGAAAAATAGTTAAGTTCAATTTTAATTACAAATAGTTCAGTTTTTTTTTTCAGTATAAAACAATACAGTTAACCATGGATCAGTACAATTCAGTATATTATGCCCACCCCTACTTATAATCCAATTGTTCAATTAGGGAAGTCATTTCTTAAGGTTAAAAAAATTACAGGTGATGATGAATTTGATATTAATTCTTTGAAACAATATTATACAGGAAAACATATTCAAATATGAGAATATCCAATAAGTAAAAAGGACGAAATTAGGATAGCGTATCTAAAATGGTGTTCATATCAAATATAACTTCAAAATTTTGAATATATTAATTTGGCTCCCCCATAATTATTGGTCAAGATCTGCAACTGCGATCAAGTATGTCCCATCGAAAATTTGGTCGAATAAGTTCAAGTCAATCACGATCGAAATTCGATTAAGTCATCTCCAATTTAATTTTAACCGATTTGATTGAAGGTCTAGATAGATTAGCCTAAACCGAAGGTTTAATATTTTATTTAAAAAATAATAATATTTTTTTACAATAAGAAAGAAAATTCATGGGTTGGTCTTGATTTAGAAGACTTTTGTAAATTTTTTTACCTTGTGAAATTTGTTAATGAAAAACTTATTGGTCTTGTAAACTTTTTGGACCTATCCCAAGTGGACTAAAGTGAAGTCTATGGACTAGGCCTAATTGATATATATGTAGATTTATTTCAATCAATTAAGAGGGAAGTCCATGTAAAGATTTAAGACCCTTCAATCACAATATTTTGTTTGTTTCAATGAAAATAATTCCAGTTTGTACATATATCATGAAACCGTGAATGACTTTATTCGAAGAGCTAAGCATGCACATTGTAAAGAGTAAGTTCAGATATGATATGCTTTTATATATATATATATATATATATATATATATATATATATATATATATATATATAAAGAGAATTTTTTCTTTTGTATTCATATTTTATAATACTAATTTTACTTATTTTAAAAATTAATTATTTTATAAATAATTTATTTTTAATTGTTATTCTAAACTTTTAATTGTTATTCTAAAAATATTTTTTGTCTTAAATTATTATTTTAAAAACTTTTTTTTTTACATATTTTATTTTTTTATAATTTTACATTTAATAATAATTTTAAAAATTAATTATATATTTATTATTTATCTTAACTTAAATTTTTTAAAAATTAAAAAAAATATAGACACACAGTTGCGACAGTAGATATAAAGAATAATGGGCTAGGAAAGTTATTCACATATAAACTCTTATCGGTAATTGTTGATATGAACAACTTTATGACAAGTTTTTCCTACCCATGAGTTTTTTTTTTTAACCTACAAAATTGTGTCGTTGGTTTTGTTATTACAAGATATATCGTTAAAGAAAAACCTTGGTCCCACATGTCGGGTATAAAGTCTCAATAACCAATGGCAGAGTTAAGTGTTGGTGAGGGGGCATTGGCCCTCTCAATAACCAATGGTTTTGTTATTACATATTTATTTTTCATACATAAAATAAATATGTAAATAAAAATAATTTTAGTATATTTTATTTGTTTGGTATCCTTAAAAGTGGTTGTACACCTATTTTTGCAACCCAAACAATATTCTTGAATCTGCCATTGTCAATAACTTCGCTATCATTGATGTAATAAAGGATAATAGAAACAGTGGTATACAATACAAGAGAAGTAGATTTTCGAAATTATTTTTCTCACTTTTCCTTTGATTTTCTTATACAAATACAATACATTTATTTAGTCGCCTAATGCAACCGATAACACTGATGAAATCAACTTTATGCCAGGAGCAATTTCAATACCAACTTTCACGTCCTTAACAATCATAAGTAGTGCCACTATGAATGCGTAGTCCACATTGGGATTCACCAACACATTGAACCCACCATTATTCTCCATCTACATTACACACAAAAACAAAATTACTAACACATATAAAAGTATATATATACTAATTCAGTAGTCATACCTTGGCTAGAATATTAGGAGATTCACCGGCATAAACTGTGCAAGAGTTTTTACTTCCACAAATGATGACTCTAAAGTCACTTTTCTTTTTGTCTTGGTTGTTTGGGAGGAACACGTTTAATTTGGTAATCCCAGGTGAAATCGATTTATTGATTTTCTTCACAGAGAATAGCAATTGAGATAAATCGGTGCTTTCACCCTTGAAAACTTTGCATCGCTCATGCAACGTCACAGCCTGCATAATGGAAATTAATTAAGAATAAGAAATAATGAAATAAGTAATAAAATTGAGTATGAGTATACATTAGAAAGCAAACCTTTTTGTAGAAAGTGACGATGGGTTTTTGTGTATCATCATATAAGACACGACGGTTATGAAGTGTGAAAAAAGAATCGTCCATATAAAAGAGACGATCACCATTTTCATTGTAAGTCACTCCTTTCTCAGTATTAATCTGTAGAGTGATAGAGTAAGGAGCACAGTAGAAAGGGTTGATCACTGAAACTTTATCTGCCATTGGAGACACGTAAGGTGTTTGATGGAAGTACAGTGTCTTCATTTATGTGTTGTATATGGCAATTTATAGACTAACTATTTGAGTTTATCGATACTAATACCAATTGCAAGTCTATGGTCAAATACACGCGTCAGATACATACACACACGACTAAGTCATGATTTTGGCAGCACTATTGAATAAAAAGTGGTCACACTTAAGTATGCATGGCCACTTTCGGACCTTAACAGGACAGGAAGGGTCTTGATTCCTCAATTTTTTTTTATATTTATATAAAATATAATTTAAAATATTTTCTTAAAATTTTAATGTATTTTTAATATATTTTATATGTTTGGCACTCCGCAACATGCATGTGGTGAGAACAAAATAAAGGATTTAAATTGAAATTCCATCAAAATTAAAGTTAGATTTAATATGTGCATTTTATCAAATCAGCAATAATTACTCAATGAATGTAGCAATATGAAATTAAATTAAATAAAATTATTACAAAAAAAGAACCAAGCACATCAATAAATACATATTAAAAACTTTAAATAATTTAAACAATTTAATTTCTATTCTTTAATTATTTTAAAATATTTACTCGTAGGGACTACAATGAAGTTTTGGTACGTAGTATGTAGAGAAAACCGAGGAGAACGCGGAGAAGACTTGACCTTAAGAGGTTATAGGCTTTGTCATCTACTCTTGTTCCAACTATTGCTACTTTCAGTCTCTCCACGATAATAATTCGGAGGTTTGAGATAAGACATTAATAATTTGTTTGGATAGGATTGGAGGTGAAAAGGGAAAGAAAAAGAAAGTAAATAGTAAAGTTATTTGGATGTTTATATTAAGACGATATAATATAGATAATATTTTTCATTATCTTATTGTTTGTGAGATCTACTATAACGTAGTTTTAAATACAAAGTCTTAAACAGTAATAATAATATGTGGTATGAGAGAAAATGACAATAAATAAGGAAAAAGAAACCTCGGTGCATGTCGGTACAGTAGTGAAAGGTATTAAATGACTGAGTCCCACATGGTATCGAATTTCTGGAATGTTCGTGTTTAACTGTGAAGTCAACCAGAGTCTTCTTCTACTTGCAGCGGTAATTCAGTAAGTATCATAGTTCAGCCGTGAAGTTTGACTAAGTCGTATGGTATGTTTAAGTTAACGCGTGTATCCATGGATACCATACGTTACGTACTGCAATGTTCTTTACTTAGCTTCTGCAAAAACATAATCATAACCTAGAACTCTTCTTCCTCCCTCTCCAATGGAAAATCCATTCCCAGTTATCAACCTTTACTATTGTGCTCCTCACACTATCAATCTTCAAATTAACACTGATAAAGGTGCCACTTACGACGGAAATGGTCGCCGTCGTTTTTATATCAAATCTCCCCCTTTAACCCTTCACCGTTGTCTCTTGTGTGATGATGCCGGAAATCCCATCCTCACTCTATATCGGAAGGTTTGGCTACTCTAACCTATATTCTTATACTCATTCATCTCCTTCATCATCAATTCTGTTTCCATTTTATCTTTAACACTAATTAAATCATGTTTCTCCTGTTAATTAGTTTATCTTTTGCTTTGCTCAACAAAGGGCTTCATAGTTTATCGTTACATTAACCCCTCTATTTGAATAACAATTTAATCCATCGTTTCCCTTGTTGATTAAGCCTGTTTACTCTCTTCCATTGTTGTACTGCGTTTAAGACTATCACAAACATCTATCCCCTTCCTTAAAACTCATATTCTAAAATTTATGTCTTAAAAGTTCCATTTACAGTCCCCAAGACCTAAGATCATTGTGGTAAAACGTTTTAACGACTAAAATACAGAACACTCCAAAATAAGATCTCACATGAGTTAATAAGCTAGCTCCACAACATATATACTTATGACCTCAACTTTAAAAGCAGAAAAGGAAGATATTTAGGAGGAAAAACTTGCGTCAGAGAGCACTCACTCACAAGAGGTAATAAATTGATAATTGAAGAGTGGAAGAAAAGTCAATCTTACTCATGGTATAGGAACCCACTTAGGATAATGTACATATACATAAAAAATAGATCCAAGGTAATAAAACTAGATCGACACAGATTTACAATATCATGACTAAAAATAAGGTAATGTATGGAAATCAATTTGCCTACTTGTATGTTAATTATTTCCGGTTTAAAAAATATGGATCTATATGGTGCTGCTCTAAGAGGTTTTGTGTAAATATTAGCCAATTGTTAAGCCAAAGAGGTAGAAGATGAACAAGGCCTTGGTTGAGTTTCTCCCGAACGATGTGACATTCCAATTCAATATGTTTTGTACGCTCATGAAAGCTAGGATTGTGAGCAATGTAAATAGCAAATCGATTGTCACAAAAGAGAGTGATAGGAGAAGGTTGAACAACATGCAAGTCATGCTAGATAAAAGGCCATTGTATTTCACATACTATTGGTACAAGTGCTCAATACTTGGCTTCACATAGAACCTTCTTATAATAGTTTGTTTCTTAGATCGTCATGAGATTAAGGAAAAATCAATGTATAGGCAATACTTAATAATTGATTTTTTAGAGTCAATGCAATCGGTCCAATAAGAGTCAATATATGCTATGAGTTTCATCGTATTTGATGATGAATAGAAAAGTTCACACCCAGGTGAACTTTTGATATAGTGAAGGATTCTGTGAGCAAGCTATTTGATGTTGGTTTGTGGGAGCTGTTAAGAACTGACTAAAGTTGATTTACCATAAAAGTTGTGTTTGGCCTTGTAGTGGTAAGATAAAGGTATCTTCCTATCAACCTTCTCTAAGAGATGATATCAGAGAATAGATTGCCAGTAGTAACTCCTAACTTGCTTGAGTGATCCATAGGTGTTGCAACTGTCTTATAACAAAGAAGATCAATGTCTGATAATAGTTTTAGGACATATTTGCGTATGTTAATTACTATATCTTTGGAAGACCTTGTGATTTCTAAACTGGAGAACAACTTGGTTTCTCCAAGATCCTTAATGCGAAATTGGACATTAAGATATTTCTTAACATTGATGATCTCAACATATATATTTTTTTTATATAATTACTTTATGCTTTATGTTGCGAAAAGATGAGAGATTCAAACTCTTTAATTTTCAACTTTTAGACTAAGATTCAATCCGCTATTCTATGAGATATGAGATTATATATATATATATATATATATATATATATATATATATATATATATATATATAACTTCTAACTTGAAGTTTTAAAAAAATAGATTTATAAAATAAAATCTTTATATATTTTTTTTTATTCAATGTAAAAAGGAATGACAATAGATTCCGAATAAAAGTCAATACTGTATTATTGAAATATATGAAGTTAGTTTCTTTTTATATTTCATGGGAAGTTGCCGTTTTCTTATTATTCGTAACCTTAATTTTACGCATGGTTTCATAGTTTTTTCAGTTCCTCTCAGAGCTGATTGCATAATTAGATCGTACTGTGTTGATGCATCAATTCCCTCTCAAACCCTATTCACGCATCATCTTCTAACAAATTCGTCTGAGTTACTGAATTATGATCGAATGTTGTTATATAGATCATGACAATGCACCGACGATGCCAAGTTTTCAGGGGTGAAAGCAATGATTCCTCCGAATTGCTCTTTTCGGTGAAAAAATCAAAATTGCTTCAGAGTGGAGTGATGAGATTAGATGTCTTCCTCGCAAACAACAAAAAAGAAAGTGAGTGTGACTTTAGAGTAAACGTTGTGAGTGGCAAAAGAACATGCCATGTTTATGCAGGTGAATCTCCCACAATTGTTGCCTCGGTATGTGCTGTGTTACGTCTTCTGCACACCAATTTAATTGTCTCCACTCCTCTACATAAATGTTTTTTAACGACAATTATTTTCAAAATTTTGAATTAATTTAGTTATTTAGAGAAATGCATGAATTTAGTGTTGTGAACAAAACGTCGTTAAGTTTACTTTACATTTTAAATGTGTTTCTTAATTAATATTAAAATAGAGATATGTCAAACGGTATAAACAACTTAAATAACATGTTTGAAACATCAAATAAACTTAACAAAATTTGGTTAGAAAGACTAAATTCATACATTTCTAAAATTCGATGACTAAATTTGGTCAAAATTTCGAAAAGAATGGATAGGGAATCAAAAATATATTATATTTAACTGATATATTTATAATAAAGTTGGAGAGTTTCTCAAGATATCAGATATAGAATTTTTTTTATTTTTTATTTTTGTGTTGGTGAAGCTTTCAAGCAACATAGAAACAGTGTTTCTGTATCAGGTTAATTAGACAGTAATATATAGTTTGTGTTTCTGTGTTAAATGTAGATGGAGAATAATGGTGGCTTCAATGTCTTCGTGTATCGCAACGTGGACTATGCATTCATAGTGGCACTACTTATGATCGTTAAAGACATCACATTCTTCTACGATGAAGCGTGTAAATTTGCAAAGGAAATGACGCCAGTGGCATTCGGCATTATGATGAGCTAAAGGAATTCCCAAATAATTTTACTCCGATTGTGGAAACAATTAAAAGTAAGTAAAGATTGGTTTGATTCAAGTTTGAATGTAGAAAACATTGGGTTTGGTTTTCGACCATTTTCATGTGTATTTCCGAAGTGTATGAAATTATGTTTAACTGCTTTTATGTTTTATAAGTAGGATCGTGAACTTACAAGTTTGAGAATATATAATAGTTTGTACTGGTTTAAGAAATTATTCTTCAGCGATTTTATAGGTGCAGGAAGCAGTACCCTTTTCTTTTATCTGAAACGAGCCTGTCCCGGCCCAATTGTAAGTCCCGGCCCAACCAATAACCATGTTCTTATTTCTCTCATAACTTTTATAGCGAGCATTTAAGTGTGAGCCATGAAGATCTCACTTCACTAATTCATGTGGATTAATTGTACAAATATAACCAATTATGTAACTGTAGGCTTTTATAACATATACTTATTGCATGCAGTGTGCCACATATAATCAATCATACTATTATTTTAATAGATTAAATAGGTTCTTTTACTAGATGGATATACTGATATAGAAAGTAAATCCGATAAAATACAATCTATTTTCGTCAATATTAACTTTTTTTTTCTATCATATATAAATTTACTTCCCACGTAACAACACAACAAGTGAGAAACCCTCATTCTTATATTTTATAACTCTTTATCCACCATAGTTTCCAAAACTAAAGAGAGTTTCAATTTAAAATAAAAGGTCAATCTAGATAAATATGATCTTTACTATCATATTTCTTATGGAATCATGAAGATTAATCAAATATTTTACGACGATTAATCAGTACATTCTCTTGTTTACCTTTCTTCTTATATAGACAACTTCTCCAATGGCAAATGGTGTACTAATCGATAGCATTCATGACCCATTATCACCACTCAAAGTTTCACTATTCAATGTGAACCATTTCTAGCACATATGGACCACACTAATTATGAGTCGGAAAATAACTTTTTTTTTTAACCTACTTGCATCTGTTTACAATTTTGGTTAATTTTTGTATTTATAAAGAAAGAAAAAGATTGAAAAGTTGGTAATGGTAATATAGAAAAAGAAAGAAAAGGTTTAAGGGTGAAGTAGTGTAGGTATAATTCATTTCAGACACGATTTTCTGCATTAATTAAGTTACTATTATCAGGTTTCACATCTTTCTCCATTTAAGGTGGAAAATAAGAATATGCACAGATAATGAAGTTACCCTCTTTAGCTTTCGCATCTATTTTCAGTTCAGTGACACCGAAATAAGAATATACTCCTGGTGTTTGAAATTCGCAAAGTGTCTTTCTTTGCTTCCTCTTTTGTGATTATTTTTCTTATGACTACGCTTTCTTTCTGACGGTATTGCTGATAGTATTTGAGAAAGTTGATTGTTGAGTTTAACCATTGCATAGGTTTATTTGGTTCAACATAGACACAGTCAGCAATGCTGCTTTTTGATGTTGGAATGTGGTGTCTTCCAAGACCGCGTGCATCACTTTTCTGTCGTCTTACTTTTATTGTGTTCTTTTAGAAAAATTACTTTTTAACAAAATTTTGTTGATAAATTTTTGACAATGCACATGAAACATCACATTAATAAATAAAAGAAATGTTTATTTGAAAAAAAAGGTTTGATATACGTTAGAAAATGTTTAATCAGTCAGATGCTGCTTACTTTCGTTTAAATGTGTTAATTTGATATCCGTTTTTAAAAATTGTCAATCTAATTCTAATTTTTGAAAATCTGTTTTAATCAGGTCTCTTTCAGACAAAAATTATTAAAGTCATTAACTTAATTCATGACTTTTACTACTAAAATTTTAATATAAATATCAATACTTAATTTTGTAAGTCATTTTAAATATCAATAGTGTTAACGATGTTAATAATTTTTTTCTGAAAAGGACCTAATTGAAACATCTTTTCAGAAGTTGGGACTCAATTGACATCTTTCTAAAAACGGGTATCAAACTGACATATCTAAATAAAAGTGAATATTATCGTACTAATTAAACACGTTTAAAAACAAACTTTATCAAGTTTTATCAATTTTTATCAATTTTTTTTTTTCCAAAGTATCGTAGTCCTCTCATTTACATTACATGTGCCTCATGGAGTTACAAAAACACTGTCATTCTTTCATCCTTCCTTTTTCTTTTCCACTCACAAAACTACCAAATCCTTTCTTCTGTTATATTTTTCTTATAAAAAAGTGTTAGATTTTTATTTGAAAAAAGTTAATGACTAAAAAATTTGCGATGAGGTCAACGGAAGAAGTTAGTCTCTCACGCACAATAAACCAAAATTATATTTGTTGGGAGAGGTTAATCATATCTATTAAATACATTTTTAACTCAAATTGGACTTTCCATGAAAAAAACATTTGGAAAAAATAGTTATATTATGATTTTATTGAATAATTCTGAAGATATTATAAAACACAATATTTTTCATAATTTGGGTACGAATATTTTTCTATTAAACACTTTTCGCAAAGCATAATTAATACTTTTCAAAATATGGGTATAACCAGTATTTTTTTTTTAGTTTTACACATAATAATATAACTGAGCCTATATAACATTAAAAAATAGGGTTCAAAGTATAGCTTCAAAAAATCTAGTAGTTCAACTTAATCTTTTGTATAATTACTGAATTTTATACAAGACTTCACTTGCAAGTATTTGAAATTCATTGGAAAAGTAGTCACATTAAGGGTACTTGATATATATAACATCTTCATTTAATTATTTCATTTTAACTAAAACAAAATTTCCTAAAGACCATCAAAACCGACATTAATAGTTGAGATTGAGATTTGAATTTTTCGTATAAATACATCGACATAATTATCATAAAAAATGTAAATTCAGCTAATCTCATTTTTTGTATAATAGTAAAATACAGTCACCATATATTCTAACAAGTGAGTGCATACCTTGCAATCACGATTAGGACATCTTTTTTCAATAAAACCATTGTAAAACTTCCACGTGTTATGGACTTTGGCCATATAATAATAATTAATAAATAATGAAATTACTATGAAAACGAAGAATAATATGCATGGCCAGTTGCACGTGGCAGCTTATAGAACAAACGAAAAGGCAAATATATACGTGTGTATATATATATATATATATATATATATATATATATATATATATATATATATATATATATATATATATATATATAATTAGAATATCAAATGTATACTCCACACCAATACCACTCATATAGGTTTTTGGTGATTTCACTTTCAGTGATCATATGTGTATATATAATAATTACAATTTTCTTGGTGACTTTATGACTTTCTGAGTATCTACTTTCTTTTTTTTACAAAAGTATTTTAATGATAAAGTCATCATACTTACTTGATTTTTGAATTTTATGTCGCTTTTTGTGAATTTTTATTTGTGAAGTTATTTAGGGTTTACAAGAAACTGACATAATCCTTGAAAAAAAAGGCAACAACGAAATGTATTGTCTGATATAAATTAGAGGTAACATTCAATTAGAAGTTATATAAATTCAATCTATACATTTGAGTTAAAGTTCAATGTAATTGTGCACATTATTATCTTAATTTAATGCAACACGTAAGTTATCAATGAAATTAGAAAGGAAGCTATTTTAGTTACCTTTAACTCATGCTCTATGAAGAATATTAATTAAGGTTAATTTTAATAACTCTTTATGAGTTCTATTTAGTTAAAGTTTCTTCATTTTTTGCTGCTATGTTAAAGTTATCCACAAAGAAATTATCAGAGTTAATTATGTGAAAAGTGTACAAACAAAATGACTATCCACATTATTTCTAACACTATTTGCTATTTATTATAATTTGACGTATTTCACTTTCTCATTTAATTTCTTCTTCTTTTTTCCAAGAAAAAAAATTTAGTCAACTTTCTCTGTTATTGAATGGATTTATTGAACTTACAAAAAATCTAGTCCCATTTTTCATTAAAAGAGACTGCCATTGATTTAAAAGTATAATTTATCAAATTTTATGATTTTTAATCAACTTCAGTCGATAATGGAAAGCATGTTAGAAGAGAACATTGTTTGCAGTTCTTAAAACACTGTAAAAAATGACACTCCTATTGGGTATTTTACTAAAAAAAGCTAGTATAGATAATGAAAAATATTAACAATTTATGAAACTAATTTCATTATTATTCTTCTTTAAAAGAGAGACAATAGAATGGTAACATTCTAAATATATGTTAGTGTCTTGTTAACAAGTGTATTGGTTGACAAATTTAAAATATACGTCTTTATTATACTTGATCAGCATAAAACTGGATTAATGGCATTTTGTAATGAACCTTCCTATTTTGAATTTCCTGGATAGCATTTGGCCAAAAAAGTTTACTTATAGTATAAAATACTCTCAGTAAAATGTTTACAAAATCATTAATATTCTTATCACATTAAAATTTAACAATTTGTATCTGATTTTATTCTCTTAAGTACATTTTTAAGAGAAAAAAAGTTAATACAATTTTTAAATAATTGTTCAAGAATTTTATAGTATTTATTTTTCAAGAATATCATTGACTTAAGAATTCAGAGAGGATGTCCTTACATAAAAAAAAATATACAAGGCCTATAATAGTGGATTTAGATTCATCATAACAATTATAACTACAACTCTCAATTTGTCTTATACCTCACTTGGTCTTTCGGCTTTGACTTACACGAGTTAAAGTAAAAAAAGTCAAAAAAGTTCATAGCACTAAATAGCCTTAAAAGTTTCATGGATTAGGATCTAACTCATAGCTAAGGTTAGATTGAATGTGGATTGACTCAAGTCTATCATATGTGCAATCAACTGTATTGGACCCTTCAAGTTTGGTTGGCTTAGATCGATTATCGGTCTGAGCTAACTTGAACCAACATGCAGTTTGGGTAACTAGTCTTAACATTCGACTTGTGTTGACTTAGCTTGAAATTTGACTCAGATTGACTCATCTTAACCTTTGGCCTAAGCTTACTCATCTTAAGTTTAGGCTATAGTTGATTTGTCTTAACCTTCGACCTAGACCGACTTGTCTTGATTATGGACTTGAACTGATTCGGCTCAAATATGGGCATGGGTCAACTTCACTTGACAATGGATCAAGTCGACTCAACCTTTAGTCCTAACCAACTTGATTTGACCTTCAGCTTGGGACAACTTGGTCCAAACTTTGGCTCATGCGAACTCAACTTAACCTTCGCCTAGACTGACTCAACTCAACTTTTGACTTGGGTCGACTAGGCTTAACCTTCGTGCTAGATCAACCGTCAGTGCAGATGACTTGTCTCGATCTTTGGTCAAGGTCGACTCGTCTTGATCCTCGACCTAGGCAAACTTAGGTCGAATATGGATCTGAGGTCACTCGATTTGATTATGGGTCTAAACTGACTCGACTGGACTATGGGACCCAACTGACTCAACTCCACCTCAGACCAACTTGATTTGAACTTCAACTTGAGCCGACCTGGCCCAAACTTTGGCCTAGGTTGACTCAACTTGGCCTTCGATTTAGTTAATAAGGCTTGACTTTTGCCTCGGACTTACATGTCTCGACTTTCATCCCCGACCAATCCATCTTAACCTTTAACCCTGACTTGTTTTGACCTTTTTATTGGGTAAGCCCGTCTTAGATTTTGGCCTAGGCCATCCCGTATCTAAGGGTGGGCAAAAAATCCAATTTTTATGATCCAATCCATTTTTTCTATGATCCAATCCATTTAATATCCATTCTATTAAAAATCAAATCCATTTAAAATTCATTTTATTGGATCTGGATATCAATCTAATTTACATTTTATATACTTTATGGATTGGATATCCATTCTCGAAATCTAGATTTTCAAAATGGATAATCCAAAATATCCAATCCAAATTTTTACTTTATATTTTGTTAGGTTAGGCTAAAGGTTGAGACGGACTAGCCCAAATTTAGTCGTATTTGATTGAGTTGGCGTGACCCTGTACAAAATTTGGCCGAATTAGGCCAAATTTTATCAAGTCGGTCCCGATCAAGATTTGACCCAGTTGGTCCTGGACAAAATTTGGAAGTATTCAGCCAAATTTGTCAAATTCTTTGGTGTCAACCCTATGGACACAAATTTGGATCCACATCCATTATTTGGATCCAAAATGGATGTGGATTAGATTTTCGATAGGGCTGACACCATAGAATTTGGCAGATTTTTTGTTGAGGCCAACGATGCCAAATTTCAACATGGGATGAACTTGGATGACTTTTGAACGAATTTCGATCGGGGATGACGTGACCAAATTTGGACTAAGGTCGACTCAACAAAATTTCAGTCGAGATCGACTTGACTGGATTCGACTGAATTTCGGCCAGCGCTGATTTTTCCTAATACGACCAAATTTTGGCCAGAGCCGACTTGGCCAAATATGGTCACATTTGGGTCAGGTCCTGATTAGTCAAATTTCGGTCAGAGTTGACTCCACTAAATTCGTCGGCCGGGACCGACTTGACTGAATATGGCCAATTTTCGATCACAGTCGACTAAGTTGAATATCGTCAAATTTCGTTCGGGACTTAGTCGACCGAATACGACCAAATTTGGGCAAGTGCCAACTTGATTAAATTTTATTCATGACCAACTCGACTGAATTTGGCCAAATTTAAGTTAGGACAAACTCGCCTAAATATGACCAAATTCAGGCCATGACCAACTCGGTCAAATTTTAGTCGAGGCCAACACGAACGAATTTTGACCGGAGCTGACTCGACTAAATTTGGCCGAATTTCGGTCATGGCCGAATTTCGGTCATGGCCGATTTAGTTGAATACGGCCAAATTTCGATCGTGACCGACTCATTTGAATACGACCAAATTTCATCCTAGGTCATCGCAGCCAAATAAGACCAAATTTGGGCCAGGGCCGACTCGGTCAAATCTCAATCGGGGCCAACTCGATTGAATTCGACCAAATTTTGACTAGAGCCAACTAGGCTGAATACATCCAAATTTTGGTCGCGGTTGTCTCGGCCGAATACGGTCAAATTTTGTCTAGGTCGACTCAGGCCAATGCAATCAAATTTGGGTCAAAGTGAACTCAACCGAATACTTCTAAATTTTGTTCAAGACCAGCTGAGCCAAATTTCGATTGAGACCGACTTGACAGAATTCGGCCAAATTTTGTATAGGGTCACACCAACTCAATCAAATACGACTAAATTTGGACTAGTGATAATGTTAATTTTTACCATTATCTAAGTTATATTTCATTAGCAAAATCATCTCTTCCAAAGCTTTTAACTTACTTAATCCTCAATTTTACCTTACTTTTGTAAATAAATACATTGTGGGTTACATTGATCTAAATATACCACTAATCCCCATTTTTGTGTCTTTTTTATAGATTTAAAGCTTTGCTCCAAAAGTCCAGATAAATGAGTGGCCCGGAATAGCAAGGAGAAAAACAAAACTATCAACAGGAAGCGCCCGACGATACAGAGACAACGCCAGGCGCCAGACAAGCGCCAGCCAGGCGCCACTGTTGGTCACCGCCTAGCGGCACCTGGCCACCGCCGGGCGGTAGCGGGAAGACTTGCCCCCTGTTTGGTGGCTTGCGCCTGGCGGTGAGACCCTTCCGCCAGGCGCCAGTTTTCGCTGATGTGGCAAGTTGACTCTTTTTCTTCTGTTTTCGCGAGGGAAAACAGATCTTGGACATTTTGGAGCTCAAGTAACGCGATTTGGAGAGCTTGGAGGAGTGCTAGGGCTTGTGGGAACAGCTCCATCTTCCTCTTTGTATCTCTTTCTCTTCCATTTTCCATTTTGTAAGCTTGAGCTCTCCATGACAATGGAGA
>Ga0214545_1005197_pt1 | contig 23746 bp, 9 predicted proteins | sample CNSS4metaG_FD_160064 | JGI IMG/M metagenome (GOLD analysis project Ga0214545, IMG submission 160064) | Root nodule microbial communities from cowpea collected in UCLA plant growth center, Los Angeles, California, USA - CNSS4 | ecosystem: Host-associated > Plants > Roots > Nodule | place: USA...
ATCCTTGCTCTCACTATCTCTCTCCCTTAATTACTCATTTAGTGGCTTATACGAATTTTTAATTAAAAATGATACAAGGTTAACCAGTTTGTTTAATCACCCTCTGTTTTCCAGCCCTTAAGTTGCCTCTCCTCTTGGCTGCTAGGTTTCCAACCCTTCCACATTCATGCACCAGAAAATTTGGCAAAAAGAAAAGTAATTTAGTTCTAAACAAGGTTTGAACCCACTCTCATGCACATACCAAATCAAGGCCAAACCACTCAACCAACACATGTTTCATGATAATTCCTACAATTTTAAGAATTTACCATGACAACACGCATTCAATATAAAACACACAAAAACACACAATTTAAATAACATCCAAATGGCACACATAGGACTCGAACCCAAGTCTTCACACCCAATTAAAGTACTCTCAACCACTTGAGCTAGTACCTTTCCACGTCATAGCTCCTCGCATTTATTACTTTAAATATTCTCATTATCCGTCCTAATTAAATAATTAATTAAATAACTATTTAATTTTCCCGGATCTTACAGTATTTAGCTACGAGAAAGCATGGGATGCGTCACCGGTTATTTGGTTATTTCACTTTCGCACTGAATCAGGTAAAACCATTATTATTTTCTCTTTGATTTGAAGGGTGTTTTATCTGTTAACTAGTTCAACATTGAAATAAGCCTTCCTCGACTTTTGAAATTATTGAATCTAAGTTTTGATGAAGTAAGTGCAAGTTTGAATGTTTGTAGTAGCTCTAAAACCTTTTAATTAGCTTTAATAGTGATCAAATGTTACTCAACATAGTTTATGTCTCTATCTTCATGTTAATGTACATTATTTCATGAACAAGATTCACAGAGACATGCAGAACTAGTTCCCAAGAATGAATTTCAGGTAATGTGTGGCTCTTTGAGCTTCAATCTTGTAGGAAATCTTCTTACCAAGGTCTATAAAAACCTTAAATTTAGTTAGATATCCATTTTCAATAGAATAAAAAACATTATATTCTTATTATATTTAGTTCAATCAATCCTTGTGTGATAATTCATCAAATTTTCTTTCAACTCATTTACAAAAGCAAAAAACTATAATTCAAGCTATTTGCTTGTTTTTTAGCACTCCTTAGTCTTTTAGCACTCCTTTAGTCTTGGTTATAACGTACATTTGATTTGCAAAACACAAAACTTCAACTAAAATAGGCTAAAACAGGCTAAAATGTAAAACTATACCAACTAGCAAATGTAACTATCGTGCAACTACTTCAACACATTGTAAATGATATATGGAAGAACATATTTGAGCTAAAAGTCATGAACCATTAAAGAAAGAAAATTTGAAGTATGCACACACAAAAAAAATGCACTAGAGACATCAACTAATTCTACTACTATACTACAAAGACTCAAAATGAAAACTTAAGCTATTTATACCTAATATTCACTATCTAAGCAAGTCCCAAATGGTAAAAGACTATTAATACTTAAGCCACTTAACTAAAAGAAAAAAGCATGCAAAATCTGATTTTTAAACACCTAAAAATGCACTATTTTATAGCAAAACCCCAAACTGTTTTCCACTTTTTAAGTATAAACTGCACCTACCACAGAAATCCAAAAAATATGTTTTTACATTAAAATTAAAGATAATTGAATCAAGAATCCAATGCCAAAAGAATCAACTCAATTGGATTATTGTGGAGAAAGTTATGAACCTGACAACCAACAGAGGTCAAAGTTGTCAAAACTAGTAAGTAGAATGGGCTAAAAGTGGTATAACTGAAAACTGCATTAAACTACCATAACAATATGTAGAGAAACTGCCCTAACAAGTTTAAAAGGGTAAAATATAGCAAAGAAACAACTCACATTACATAAAGTACCAAAAACTCATAATATGACTAATTAAGACCTAAAACTAGTGACTAAAATAGCTAAAACCTTAAAATTGTACAAACCTAGTTTCTAGAACTGCTAACTAACCATCTAGACAACTTTCAAATGATAAAATAAACATGAGAACCAAGGCAAAATTCGAAAATAACAACCAAAGTAAAATATGACTAGTCAAAACCCAAAAAATTACACTTAAAGTTACATATAATATTACTACTTTACTACTAGGATTGGAAATTGCACTGGTGATTTATGATTGAGACTTGAGATTTTGAGAGTTGTGTACACTTCACAAATCTTCATTAGCAGAATCTTGATAAAAATCATAATATGGAACCATCTTTGACATAGACTCCAAGCAAAAAACTATTTCACTAAGAACTTTGGTATGTTTATTGCTAATGATAAAGATTACCCTTTTTGTTTTATCTTGTGCTTGCTAGTTTGATACATATAGGTTCATATTATGCATATTGATTGTTCCATTATTGAGATTTTTGGGGAAAAGGGAGCATTTGTATAACCAATAGAGTTTATCCCTCATTGGCTATAGACAAAGATGTGGAATGCAAAGTGTGGTGATCTCAAAACTGACTGCTTAGAGCATGAAGCATGCAGAATTTGACCAAGAAGAAAACATAAAATAGAAACAGTAGCTTACAAGGATGTGAATTATCATACAACATCTTATTTTATCTAGTTATTTCATATTGTATGTCTTCCTTGTTGAAACCAGAATCAATTTTTCTAAATAAATTTATAATATTTTATGTTTTGTTCAGGATATCAATCTTGCCACATGTAAGTTGATTTTAGCATAAGACAGGATTGGGATGATGCATTTCCATGCTTCAAGCCCAAATTCCTTTCTTTTAAAGGGATGTGTTGAGATCCATGGAACAATCCATTTGCTTTCACCAAACATATAGCAACACAAGATAGTTGGTTTATAACATGTTATACTTACATTTTTCATGTAGTAAACTGAAGTCATTAGTAACATTCATATGAATTGGTAGCTTTTAGGTTCTGTTTGGTGCAAAGGATTATGATAATTATCCTATCCTATTGTAATATGATGTTTGATGTGTCAACATTGATTGTTAATGTTACTTTGTCATGTATCCTATCATGCCACTGTAGTGTATTTCTTATCCCAAAAGGAACTGAGTTAGGTTTGTAACAACCTATGCATACGATAATTTTCTCTCCATGTTGTGTATTCTTTATATAAAATATCCACCCATTATGATGGTACTTAAAATATTTTTTTCCTAATTATTGAAATATAGTTATACTTATATGTATTTATATGTATTTATATTTATACTTATTGTGTCACATAGATTCACATATATTAGAATATTGAATTGAATACTAATTATTTATATATTTTTTTAATATTTTTTATAGTTATATAAATAAAATTTAAAATTGTATAATTTAGTTAAATTCTTTTGTTTGTTTTCATAATTTATAAAAAACTCAAACTAAGTCAATTTTTATAACATTATGTAATTTGAATAATAATTTGTAATTTAAATATAATTAATGTTATATCCTAAAATTATTTAGTTTGTTATCACATGCATCAAACGCTTGATTTGTATTATTCTATAATATTCTAATTTTATTATATTATATTCTGTCATCCTTTCGTATATAGAAGTTACTCGTAAAAGACATAAGAGTAAAATTTGTATGTATGATTCAATACATTAGAATGTCCCGAATATGTTTCTTAACAAGGCTTTACAATGTGAAAATCAGGTAACATAGATAAGCACTTATTTGGTCTTTAGTGATCACATCTGCAGTTAGAGTCGCCACAAGTCATTTGTAGAGATTTTGAACTACCCCTACTATCCGAATTATATTGCGGATGTTATTTTGTAGAGGATTTTAACTTAACCTCTTTCATTATTGACTATCATCTTGTCTATTATTTTATGGGAGTTTGAAACCTCCTTTATTTATAATTACCCATCTGCATTTATAATTTATTAATTTAATGAAACTATTTTTATAATAAAAGATAAATAAAATATATAAATTCATAAAGTACACAAAAAATTACCAAAATAATTTTATTGATGATTTGATAAAGTATTGACGATTACAATGTAAATATAAAAGTAGAAAATACATCATGTTGAAAAAAAAAATACATAATGTTCTAAATATAAAAACTTTGTTGCGGCAGAATCCTATCTGGTACTAAAAACGAATTTTCTTCTTTCACATTAGGCCCTGGGAACTTGAACTTGAATTACTCGAATGACCAAGGGCCTATTCAAAAGAAAACAATATATACAAGTTATATTCAAGCATGATGCAAATAAAAACCACATTACGCTAAAAGTAATGTTCTTATAATTCAAAACTTGAATAACTAGTCTTGTTTATAGCTTTGTTATTGAACTCCCCTTCGTGAATGAATTTAATAATATCTTTCCAAGGAAAAAAGATAGTAGACTACTTACATTCTGCTAAAAAGAAATCTAGTCATTTTAATGAAAATGATAAATTCAATTCTACATACCAATCTATAAAGAGAAATTAAGAAGAAGAATGTCACAAATTAGAATAGCTCATGTACTCCTAATTCTACCATTCTGTATTGAAGAAAGATTAAGATGTAAAAGTATTCGTACCTCTTCTTTTGTCCACAACAGAATTAAGATCAGTTTCTTCATGATGGCTAAAATATGCTAAAGAAACTCAACTAAATATGATAAACGAAAACAATATTATGAGGGAGATATTGAAGGTTGGTGAGGAAGCTAAATTGTATTATCTAGAACAACGCTAGACATCTATTTTAACACTCGGTTGCTTGGTCACTAGTTGTTGAGTTCATCACTCTAAACATCTCCTTTTTCCTTGACCAAATGAGAAACTCATGAATTTTGACATGAAGCCAACTATATAGCATGAACCCATGTTCCACCACATATTGGACAACCATGAACAAAACAAAAACTCCATCATACCATAAACAATGCCTAATATATGCTATCATAAAACAAAGCACAAAAAATCAAAAAGTATAAGGAGTTTAAGTCAGATGTTAGATGGTTTCAAAACAATCATTGGAAAAGGTGGATTTGGTGAAGTTTACCTTGGCACTTTGCAAAGTGGTGAACGAGTTGCTGTAAAGAAACTCTCTTTGTCATCAAATCAAGGTTATAAAGAGTTTAAGTCAAAGGTTAGATGGAACAATTGATTAAATAGTCCTATTTTTTTTCTTCTTTTCTTGAATTTGCAACACTTGTTCATCATAGAAATGTGGTTTCTCTTGTCGGGTATTGTGATGAAGGTGATGCTAAAGCACTTATTTATGAATATCTTTCAAAAGGAAACCTCCAAGAACATTTGTTAGGTTTGTTAAGTTACATTTTCTTTATGATATAACATGTTAATTAACACCGTAAGACCTTTCCATTTTGCTCTCAAACAAATAGGATCACATATAATTACTCTATAACATGCAATGATGTCAACTAAGGAGAATTGATCATATTTTTTTTTCTCATTGATCATTGGGATGGTCAGTATCTACTTTCACTTAAGGAGTGTGTCAATAACTAAACAACAAAATCAATAAATAATTATCGTTAAAACTTATGTTTGTAACTAGTTAATTATTTCTAGTTTTCAAATTGTGAATCACATTAAAAACGAAGAAAAGTTTCCATTCCATGAAAGGAGACTAAAATGATTTTTTCCATTAATTTAATCTACTAGATTAATGTCAAAGTAAGCAAGCTTATGTGAAGAGTGAATACCACCAACCCATTTCAATATCACCAACCCCACAAACAAAAACATCCTCTACTTCATGCCTCCACAATTCTTGCTTCTTTGGCTCATTATCAACAAAAACAAAAACACAAATGCAACTAAAAGGGTTGTTCACCCGAACTTTAAGCATGAAAACAACACTTCAAGGGAGTATAGTTGGAGGGAAAGAAGAGAATGGAAACTAGTATATGCTTGTGGGGGAGAGGAGAAAAAAAAAGGCAAACATTTCATCAGGCTGTCAAACTATAAAAGTTGAATCACAAAATGGAAACAATAGATAATATAAATAAGCAAATTTTATGTTTGGGTAGTAGATTAACCATGAATGCAGCAAGAAAACATATGGGTAATAGATTAACCATGAATGCAGCAATAATAGTTGCAAGAAAAAATATAAGGGTTAAATAGAAAACATATAAAATTATATACAAAAGTAGGACACACTTTTAGGATTGAAAAGAAATTGGGAAATAATAAACAAGCAACCAACAAAGGAACGAATGAAATGTATTCAAATATCCACATTTTACTATTTAAATTCTCTAACTATGTTCTTGTTTTTTTAATTAAAGATTTGTGAATTCTTGCTTTTTTAATTAAAGATTTGAATTTCACATAAATGTAACATTGAAGTGTCCAAATCCATGCTGAGCAGTTTAAACTTTTACATTGTTATCCAATCACCAATCGGCTATGCATGTTAATTGTGTTTCACTTTTATAATAAAATTCCTAAAAGTCTATCCGAAGATAATATTGCCTGTAAAAGCACCTGTTAACTAAACTCGAGACGAATAACAAACAATTTTACATCTAATATAAAGAAGAAAAGGAAAACAAGAGACTAACCAAAGGTTTTGTACTATGTTTATCCAAAATCTTCACGACGTCTTGGTTTTTATAGTACATTGGATCAGCGAGAGGCCGTTAAGCAATCCAATCCAAAAATCAGTGACAACGTACAAGACGAATAATGAAAGAGGACGGGAAGTGAAATTACGATGCTGCCCCAGCAGTCTGGCGGATCAACTTCAGCGCTTCATCGTAGCAACAAGTTAACAACGTCGGTGTGTTCCTAGCAGGCGGCGATGTGGAGTGCGGTGCGGCGGTCAATGTCGGTGAAATTGACGTCGCTCTCGCGTCCAACAGTTCCTCAATTTTGTCTAAGTCTCCTTAGTTGGTCAGATACATCAATCGAACTGTCGGATCCAACGCCTCTGACACGTCACGTTGTCGGCTAGCGAGAAACGAAGCTGAAACTTCTTGGTTTTCATTGCAGCGAGAGGGTTTTGTGGGAGAGAGAAAATGTAATGGTGCTGTCAGTATACGGATGAAATACAAGTTGCGAATTATTTAACCTAGTTGCTGCCATCGTGATTTTTTAGAAACAAATTAAAAATCAAATATGAAATGTCAAGTCAGATTGTAAAATAAGTAGTTAAATTTTGGTTGTTAACATATCATTTTCTTTTTTCTTTTAATAACATTTCAAAAATATTATAAATTACTAAAAGAGTTATTAATATTATTTATAAGATAAAATAAATTTATTGCTAAAAAAAATTAAAATGATCTTCAATGTGGTGTAAAACTATATATAATGAAAACAACTCACATAAAAGACATGAAAAAATATGACCGGTTGCGCGTCACAATTTATATTTAATATTAATTTAATTTTAAAAAATTAACAATTCATATTTTATATAATTTAAATTTAAATTTATTATAAATTTAAAAAAAATATTTTTATTTTATTTTTAAAGTATAACTGTTTATAGAAAAAGTTAAAAAAGACTTAAGTCTTTCCGAGAATCAACTATGAGAACTCAAACAAAGAATTAATTTACAAACAACTAAAAGAATCAAACACTAAAAAGTGAATTGAACTATAATTTATCTTCACAATTTATTTTGATTTGTAATTATTTGTAGTTGATGTGAAAATTTTAACATACCTCTTGTGTTAAAAATTAAATATATTGAGTATAAGACTAAATATGTGAGTGATCCAAATTTTAATTGTTCACAACATTTACAATTTTGTACAAGTCATGTATATATTATTGGTGAGCTTTGTGAAAATTGATCAGAGATGATTTGTGAGGATCGTGTGTATCTAATTTAAGTGATTTGTGATTATTTATAGTGAACATTTTAAAAGACAAAGTGTGGCAGGGAGAGTAATGGGTAGATTTATAGGGATTATTTTGAAAAAATGACTAATTTCGCTCTATATTCAATATTTGGTTTTTATAAATAATTTTATTTATTTGTCTTCTCTTTATCTTTTCATAAATATTATTAAAAAGCAATAAAATGATTTATTTTAATTCTCTCAACTAATGTTCTATACCTAGCATAAAAAATATATACAGTTAAGGAAAATTTAGATATTATATTCTCATTCTATCCCATATCCAACACATGGTTTTCCATTCCCTACCTCTTCATCTCCCCTGATATAAAAAATAAAATTTTAATATAAAAGAGAAAAGAGTTATATTTAATTTTTATCACGAGTAACTACAATTTGTGACTTTTCTCAATATTATAATAGTGTAAAACATTTTATTTTTTAAAAAATTAAATATATTCAAATATACTTGTAAATTATTAATTAACTCTAAATATACAACAATATATCATAATTGATTTTATTCTATTTTGTTTTTATTATTAATTTTAAATTTAATAGATGAATAAAATCTTTCAAAGAGAAGTATAAAGAATGGATTTTATTTATTTTTCAGTTTTTATATTTCATAAGCAGAGTTCTTCGGTCTTTTTTGTGTTGTTTTGAGATGTTAATCTACAACGAAAAATGTCTAAAATACTTCTAACTATTTAAGGGTGAAGAGTGTGGGCCACATTGTGAATTTTTCTTCTGTAATAGTACGGATATAAAAGATAATCAACCAAAGTACATATATTTTATTCAGTAATCTAGCACACTTTTAAAAATACTTTTAAAAATACGTCAGAATTCGGTTTCTTGAAAACTAAATCCGCACCTTGTTCTTTTTCTTAAATTATCCCAAACGAGTTACAATTTCATTTCTGGAAACTGAGTTAAATATATTTTTTTAAATTTTTATTTTTTAAAAATTGAAGAGAAATCTAAAATTTATTTTTTATTTATTTAGTTTTATTCTTAAAGAAAGGGAAAAAAAATAATTGTAAGAATTATAATAAATTAATTTAGTAATTGTTATTTGTGATTGATGTTGTAAGACCTGTTATTTTCTTGTCTTATTTTAAGAACTTATCCTAAGCAGATGGGTCTAAAGGCTGGCCCATAGGGTGCCAAGGCCCCTAAAGCAGTCAGGGTTTCCCATTCTGCACTCATTTGCAAACGTTCCCTTTCTCAAATACTTTTTCCTTCTAACAGAAGCTCTACTAGGGTTTGAACATTTCCCTCTTCGAGCTCACGCAACTCCATTGTTTCTGCTCATGTAAGTAATTTTTCCCCTGTGTCTTCTTTGTTTTCAGCTTTATAGTCTTGAGTCTAACTAGGGTTCACCTTGGTAGCCTATTTTAAATGGTTCCACTGTTTTCCAACTCCTTAAATTGTTCTTGGAGCTGATGTACTCACTACTGTGGTGTTAGAATCCTCTGTTAAACCCTTTCCAGGTAAGGGAAGCTTGAGTTTGTAGTTATCTGTAATCTTTGTATGCTTATGGGTCTGAATCATATGTGTGATGTATGCTCGTGGTTGATTGTGTGATATTGTTGAAAGCATGATTTCTTTTGGTGTCGCGTTCTGTGTTTCCGCGAGTGAACAGTGGTGGGCACTATTTTTCTCGCCCAAGTGAGCATGTCTCGCCCAGGCGAGACTAACAGAGGCTCGCCCAAGCTTTTATGTGCAAACTGTCACCTAGACGACTGGATTTCTTTTTTGAGTGAAGCGTGATCTCGCCTAGGCGAGAAGGTACTCACCTAAGCGAGAATCCGTAGGGGCCGTTGTTCAAAGGCTCGAGCTCTCGCCTAGGCGAGCCCCTCCTCGCCTAGGCGAGAGGATCTCTCGCTTGAGCAAGGTCTTCTAGCCTGAGCGAGGCTGGGACAGGTTTTGTACTACGATGTGAATGGCCCATTGATATGGTTGCTTACTGTATGAATTGGGAAGCATGAGATGTATGAATTGTTGTTTATGCATGATGTTGGTATTATGGGAACTTTCTGATTGGTTGGTGAAACACGTACAAAGTGTGAGTAGGACGTAATTCCATGGCTCTTGTAGGGAAAGCTTATGGTGGTGCCCCACTTAATGGACGTAATTCTATGGGCCCTCCTAGGGGAAATCCATGGTGGTGCCTCATCTATTGGACTTAATTCCACGAACCTCGAGGTGAGAGTTCATGGTGGTGCCTCAACAACAGGACATAATTCCACGAGGATAACGTGGTGGTGCCTCACAGCTAGGATGTAATTCCACAAAGGCCATGTGGTGGTGCCTCTTGTAAGGGTGTAATTCCACGAAGGCCTCGTGGTGACGCCTCACTACTAGGACATAATTCCACTATTTTGTGGTGGTGCCTCATTATGCGTATCCGGATTGTCTAGTATTGGAGTTTTAAATGGTTTGGTATCTCCTGTGTGGTTTTTCATTATTTATGCTTGACTATGTGATTGGATTGTGTGTTATGATGTAAAAATCTTGTGCTCTAGCTTACCTTTCGCTTGTTTGTATGGTTGTGTGTGGTTTTCCTCCTTTGCGATGATCATCAATTTTATTGATGTGAGCAGATGTGAGAACCCCTGGCAGTAGCAATGATAGTAGGGATGTTGCAGCTTGATGGTTATGGTCGGGTATTGGGCCCACTGTGGAGACCATCGGAAGGAGTTTTATTACTTATGATGGTCTTGTTTGTAGAAGACCTAGAACTACTATTTTTCACCTGTGTACTTTGTTTTGGGCCATGTGGGGCATTTTTTTTATGTAAAATGGGTATGTTTGGTGTTCGGTGTACCTTTATACTCCAAACTCTATAGTCTCTGAACATTCATGTATGTGACTTTTTATTAATTTGAGGTTATCCAGTTTTTGGGATGTTACATATGTAATTCTTTGAAATAATTAAATATTGAAAAATGTATAATTATATTTCAAAATAAATTAAGTTTATTATTATTTGAAATGTAATGTATAGATTATTAAAAATTACATGTTCAAAAGTAATAAATAATTGATTGAATAGTTGTTGGTGAAGGAAAAAAATATTTGATTGCAAAATTATATTGTAAAATAAATTGATTTGATTATCATTTTGTTGTTGTTGAGAGTTTATAAATTAGGCATGGATGATTTGTAGTTAATATTTGATATTAAAATTTGACGTGTGAAGTTTTAAATAATTAACTGTTTTTTAAATAATTATTTTAGTTTAAATTATTGTACAATTAAATATTTTTTTCCTTTTCACAAATAATTTTTGATCGATTATTTATTCCTTTATTTTTAAAATATAATTTTTAATTTATGTATATATTACATGTGAAATAATAAAAAACTTAATTTATTTAAAAATATAAATGTATATATTTTAAAATATTTAATTATTTCAAAATATTAAATCAGTTATTACATTTTAGAATATTTTTCCTTCCTTTTTAATTAAAAATAAAAAAATAAAAAAATTCTTTTAATATAAAAACGAAAATTAAAAATAAAAAAAATCCAATTCAGAATTCGGTTTTCCAGAAATTGAATTGTGACTGGTTTTCAAGTCATGTTCAACATAAATGAAGGTTAGAATTCGATTCTCCAGAAACCAACCTCTAAACCAATTTCAAAATTGTGCTATTGCTATAAATATTAGGTAGAGCATGCTATGTGAGAAAATAAAAAGGGAAACCGTGCTATTTTGAAAAAAAAAAATCACCACATTGTTGACGTTAGTGTATCTTAATTCTATTGATCAGATTTCTTAATGAATAAAAAACCAAATACTTTGGGTCTCGATGGGATAATAAATATTAATAAGAGTGTCAATGTTAGGTTAAATAATTCTATCGATCCCATTTTTATTGAGAAATTTTAAATAGATTTCATTACTTTTATTTATTTTAATTTGGTTCTTATTTTGAAAATTTTATTTTAATTAGGTGATTTCCGTTAATAATATAATAACAAGTAATGAATTATGTGTCACGTGTCAACTTCTAGTTTTTTTAATTTTTTAAATTTTTTAATAATTTAAAAAAAATTATCACGTGTCAAATTAACATTGTGCCACATGGCAGAGGTTGTGTGATGTAGCAGTGTCATGTGTCATTATTGAACGTGAAAATTTGCAATGTAGTATCTGTATTTGTTATTTTGCATCAATTTGGTTACAATTTTTTAAAATTGAAGCAATTTCATCTCTATCCAAATTGAGGCCAAATTTATTTTTTATATAAATTTTACAATGATATTTTTATTATAATTGATATTTTTAATGAAATTAAGTTTATTTAAATTTATATTTTACATTGAACTTTATTTAAATTTTGTTTTAAAAAAAAAAATATATATATATATATATATATATATATATATATATATATATAATATAGATAAATGTTAGAGTTACTTTAAAAATAACAATTTTATAAATTCAAATATAAAATTTTAAAACAATTTTATAAAAATTTAGAATAAATATATTTAATTAAAATTTTACATTTCAATTTATGAAGTTTTTATTTTTAAATCAACTCTAACATTTGTCTAGAAATTATTTATATATAAATATTTGAATAGGGATGAAATTGATGCAATTTTAAAAAAAATTAGGACTAAATTATGACAAAATAACAAATATATGGACTAAATTGAGAATTTTCACATTAAACAATGACACGTGGCACTGCCATGACCACATCATATTGTCTCTGCCACGTGGCACAATGTGAATTTGACACATAACATTTTTTTAATTATAAAAAAAATTAAAAAAGAAACAAACAAGCTGAAACATTGTTATTATTAACAAAAAGGACCTAATTATAACAAACTTTCCAAAATAAGGACCAAATTGAGACAAATTAAAAGAATGAAACCTACTTGAGATTTTCATACGAGAATGAGGACCAATGAAATTATTTAACCTCAATGTTATTAAGCATGAGGAACAGATTAAAAAAACAATGCATAGCTCAAATTAAAAGGTCATCTGAAAACTATTTTAAAAGCATTAAGAGCAACATATATGTTTGGATGAAAAATCATTCGAAAACTATCTCAAACACAATAAAAATAATACATAAACTTGAATTAAAAATAACTTCCTTTATGTGGTGTGTTTCTCCTCTCTCAATCTCTCTCATCAGAACTTGACATTTTCCATCAAATAGACAATAACTCGATTCTTAAAAGAAAGTCTAATATACCAACTCAGAGATGGAGTTTTGATGAAGTTCACAATGATGATAACTTATAAATTTGTCTAAATCAAGATGACCACAAAATCTTTCATGCCTGAAAAGGCTAATAGATCAATAAATGATTGACTCTATAACAAGGTACAACGAGAAACTCAAGTGAGAGAGGATAAAGTACGAATGATATTCTCTAGCGGAGTGTTAATGTCATGGCTAAGAATGTAAAATCATTTTTAGGATTTCTATTGGAAAGTTTGTAGTAAGGGTATGAGGAAAACTCTCGTTAGGAAAGATAAGGTCATGGAGCAGTTACTAAGGACCTTGGGAGAGATCCTATGGTTTCAATTTCTTCCTTATTCTTCAATCTTGTAAACATGTTCTCCACCATTGAGAGTTAAACCTATTTGTTGGTATTAAATGTAATAATATGATTTCTTGTGTATTTTGAGATGTTAATACATATATTTTTTCCAATTCATTGTTAGTATTTGATTTCTATGCTTAATGCTTATTATGACTTAATCACCTATGGCTTGATTCATTAGTAATCTTAAAACTCTTAAACTTGATGCATGATTGCTTGTTGAGGATTCAAGGGATTGGACCTTGATAGTTATCATACATTCAATGTCACTTGGAATAGATTTGGGTATATTTGTGAGTTGATTTTGACATCAAATTGGAATTGAGATATCTAAGAATGCATGAGAATGAAGTGAATGAAATCTAATCTTGAAAATTGTAAATATTCTATGTTAAATTTATGTTGCACAACAACTTTTCATAAAAATACAAAAATAGTTTCTTTGTATTTTTGTGAACTTTGTTGTCCAATTAAGTGTAAATTGCAAGAGTTGTTGAGTGTTACACAAGTCTCTTGGGAAAATGATATCTGGACTTATCCACTTTATTACTTATACGATTTGGTACAGTTGTCAATATTGTAACAAGTTTTGGGCACATATAAAGCCTATCTAAGATGACAACACATGTAAAACCTACCTAAGATGACAACACATATAAAACCTGCCTAAGACGACATAACATACAAAGTCTTCCTAAGACGACAGCACATGCAAAACATGCCTAACACGGTAGCACATACAAAGTCTACTTAAACAAGAGCACAAAAAGCTACCTAAAATGGCAGTTCAAAATGCCTAAGACGACACTTGCATCAATAAACCGACTACATCACAATCAAAGACAATCACCTACAGTCGCAACAACTCAATCCACCTACAAGCATAAAACCGACTACAGCTCGGGCCAAAAGGTCACCTACAGTCACAACAACTCAATCCACCTGCAAGCACAAAGTCGACTACAACTCAGCCAAAGGGCCCATTATAATCGCAACGAGTTCGTTCCACCTGCCAATCAAACTCCCGAGCTGGGGGGTTTGTATACTTACCCAACCCAACAAATACACTAAAGAACATGGCCCAACAAGGCTCATTCAACATTATTGGCCTAAGGTGGTTAAATAATATTAACATGTATATTTGTTGGTTATATTACCGTATATTAACATGATATATGGTGAAATCTCAATAGTTTAATTATATGATATATTGATGTCATAAATTTCCTTTTATACCATATATCAACAAAAATATATGGTTAATATAGCTAAGTGGTATATTTTTGTTATTGTTATTTTATGACACATACATTAAGATTTTATTATTTGTTGATATTATCTAATATTCTCAAATTTTATAACATTTCATGAGCCTAGAAACCTATAAATACATATGATATTTTCTTAGGGAGTATAATCTGATTTATACTCACTATTCTACTCTTATATATTTATAGATCTTAAAACTCTCTTACCGACTTAGACATCATAAAGTATATTGCAAGTGGATATTCTCCATCAAGACTACTCTAACCACCACTTGAATTTGTCACTTGTCTTAAAATTCACGCTCTAGATCCCAGTAAAAATAACTTTAAATATACAACAATATATAATAAGTGATTTTGTTCTATTTGATTTTGATTATTACTTTTTAATTTAATATATGAATAAATTCTTTGGGTTTAAGAGAAAGTAAAAAGAATTGATTTTATTTATTTTTCAATTTTTCTGTTTATTTCATAAAGAGAGTTCTTCAGTTTTGTTCTTAGTGGATGTGAGTTGTTTACTGTGTAATAAAAGGCATGCCTAAAAATATGTCTAAAGATTTATTTATCTAGAATGAGAATTAATAACAGTTCAAAAAGAAAAAAGAATGTTGTGTATAAAACATAAACGAATCTTCATCCTCCGTTACAAGGAAGCAAATAGCTATGAACTGTGCCATGTACAATTTTTTCGTTAATGAAATTGAAAAGTAATCTAAAAGTTAAATCTAAATTCTTAAAACCGAATTATCCTTCCCACCTAACTCAGAGATCTTTGGAGACTGTTGTTTGCTGGTTTAGATTTACTACTTCCATATTGACATCTTTTGCTTCAGGACCATGTTTTCTCTTATGCTCTGTTGAACATTTTGTATGGAACAACTGTTAAAATTTAAGACTAAAAATGCATATATATATATATATATATATATATATATATATATATATATATATATATATATAAAATAATTGAAAGGGAAGAAAATTACTTTTGCTGATAATTGCTTGTCTAGTCATTGCTAAGAAATCTTCCCATTTTAGTTTACACAATTCCATTTTCTCCTCTTCCTGAAGCTCAAAATTGGGTTCTCTTCCACACATGAAAGCAGCCCTTAGAGAAATAGATCACAAAGTAGTAGCTCAGTTAGTACAATGAAACAATAGTAAAATTCTGCAATGCATAGATTTAATACTATTTTTCTAGTTCATGTTCATTGAAGATATTAAAATCTCAAACATGCTGAGACTTCTACTGCAGATAGTGAACTTTACATATATGTAACAAAGTTTAATATAAAATTGGGGGCTGCAAAATAACATACTTGCTAATGCAGAACAACATAACTGAATGTTTAAATCTTCACAAGATTTTATAAGTATAGAGAATGTAGAATTACTATGATACACATACTTGCCACAGCAAATGGCTTTTAAACTCCATTAAAAAAAATAGCCTCATACGAATAGATTATACATGCAGAGGAATCTAGATAACTCTCTTGGATAGCACAATAATCCTTCTCCCAATGCAATGTTACTACTCAAAAACAGAAATGAAAGGTGCTGTAAAAAGAGTAATTAAAGGTCACTACAGTTCTACAAGTGTTAATCAAGAAAAAAAGTAGTATACGGTAGAAGGTCCAATAATAAAAATTGAATATCTAAAATGTACAGATTATTATTGTAAGTTTCTTGTGACTCAGTAAGTTGTCTAAGGTTGAATAAGTAAGCAAATGAATACCAAAGTTTGGCAGTTTATCAAGCACAATACCACTGTAAGAAATGCATATTCTGTAAATGAGTATGACTCAGAAGTTATCTAAAAAGACCATTCGTAGTCTTAATATGGTACAATTCAAAACAATACCTGTCATATAAATGAGCAGCTTCTTCTTGTGACTCAACTGTCCCTAAATGGATCTGTTTCTTGTCTACTTTTATGGCTGCCTGCCACTTCATGTTTTTGTAATAGACCCCCCTCATAAAACATGGTTCTTGATCATGAGCATGTTTCCTTAAATGTTGCTTTCTGCGTTTAACAGGTGGTCCTGATATATGCTTTTTCAGTAAGTTATAGTTAAAAAAAAAGAAGATAAAACTCTGACAATTTGAAATGAAATCAGATATAGAGAAAGTAAACTAAATGACCATTTCATGTTATGATCAAAACAGCATACAGTTCCTACCTTTTCAATTAACCCATGATTGTCAGGTACCATTTGCATTGCACAGCACAACATTCAATGTCAATCAATTAAGAGTTTTATGCAAAATTATATTCTATAATGGACTTCAGTGAAGAAAATATATATATACTCAATGAAATTAATGTTTAAAAGGCTCAATTAATTAGATGAAGAATTAACCAAGAAGTTGCAGATGTTCCAATAAAAAATTATTAAATAATCTTGTTCAGTATTTGTATCTGAAAACATTGTCATAAACAATGTTCGATAAGAAAGACAGACCACAATCTAAGATCAAATTAGACTAGTGATTTAAAATGATATCAGATCAGAACAAAAAATGACAAACACATCTCCTTCTCATATAAGTAAAAGATAGACCTTGTGTTCATTCTATGATAAGACTGATTACTAACTCCTACAAACTAAGAGTGTCACTTTTTCTTTATTACAAAAAAGGTAGGATTGTGTAAGTTTTATTCCTTACCAACTTCTATTCATGATTTTCCCATTATACTTTTCTTGTTGCAGTTCATACTGTATAGAATCAGTGAATAATAAAGAAAAAATCGCAAAAAACAAAAGGGGAAGAAGCATTACAAACATTTTGTAAGCAGAACATCTCTTACTAGGTTGACTTTCCAGTTACAAAACAAAATAGATCAGATATAACAAAAAGAATAACATGTCTAGGAAACCAAACCTAGGCTTTGTTGACTAGACTCCTCTTTGGACAAGCTGGAACCAGATGCATTTGATGATCCCGGTTCATCTTTCACGACAGTGTTCTAGGAAACACAAACAGAAGTGTTGTTTATTATAAGTTTCTCAATTGAAAAAATTTGAAAGAAAAGATAGAATAAACGTTTAATTGTATCAATCAATGGATAATTTCATCAAGATTTTACTATTAAACAATAGCATGTTGCAAATTTTAGGATTTAAGTAAACCCAGATGTAAAGAACAAGCACAGTATAAACAAACAGAAACAATCCTTTTATTCCTCTTTCTTGTAGTGAATACTTTTACCATCACAAGTAACTAGTAACATTGATTTTTTCCACCAACAGAAATTTTCATAGGATTTAATGGACTTTGTTGAAAACCAGATGCCTATAACTGGAAGTTTATTATATGTTCAATCAAATTCAGTGTGAACCTACTTTTGTGCCTTTTTATGCAATATGCAATGCATGAAGTGCAAATAACCAATGCTAGAAAAAAGGAGTTATTCAATTCATTCAGCCAAATGGAGGTGACAACAAAAAAATGTTAGGAGATCACTTTTCAATTTAGTTTTGTCCAAGTTATCTTTCACTGCTATTACTTAACAGGAGAAACTCCTCTCTTGTAAACCGAAAACAACTACGTGGAGGCATAAATGAAAATTTTATAAACAAATGATTTGTGCTTGTTGAATCTTGATACAAAACTATTGTAGGAAAAGTGGAAAGTAAAAACCCTATATCAATGAATAGTGGTGAAACATATTTAAACATTTTCAATTATAGAAAATGACATAAATGATGTTTAAATTATGCCTCAATTTCACATACACCAAAATATAAAATTAATGAAGTACATAATATTAACAGAAAAAGAGTTATCACATTAAATACAAGAGGACCAAAAACCTCAGATACTACCATTACAGGAAATAAAAAAAGCACCAAAACAGAAATATGCAATCATTCATTAGTTCCTAGAGGATTGGAGAAGTGAGTCATATCAGAAAAATTAGATTGTTCACTTACTTGAACTTGCTGACCTGAAGCTTCAGTAGCACTCAGATGCTCACAGTAAAGAGGAAGGGGAGTGACAAACGAACTATTCCCTACAAAGTTTGAATTAAATTAGTAAATAATGTCAATTTTAGCAAACTCAAAGCTACAAAAGCAAACTCAAGACTAAAATAAAAAGACATAAACCAAATTAAATGAAATATTTTATAAAACATTCACCTGAACATAGTCCCAGCAGTCTACGTCTTCTCAGACTTACCATTGTTAGTTTCAATCTACCAACCAAATTTTCTAGAGGACACTGATAGCAGTACCAATCCCTCTTCAATACTGAAGGAGAACCTGCAAGACAAATAAAACATTCTCAGAGAGAAAACAAATAGGAACATAAACATAGGAGAACAAAGACATTGAATAAACATCAAGAAAGGCATCCCAGAATGCAAATGCAATCAAAATGAAGATGTCTTTCATCTTTAGGCCATCTTGGACAAACCCATACAAAAACAGACCTATAACAATGCAGAGAAACCATGATCATCACCATACATTTTTAACCGCCACTACAACCTTTATATGTGTAATCATGAAAATCAGTAATCCAATCATATCATCTCACAAAGTACAACTAGCCCATGAAAAACACATCAACACTAAACTCTTCCCAAAGACATAAACCAAAAAACTGCAGAAGAAAATAAAGCATGACAGAGTAAAATTCCCAGAATTAATTAATATACGCCACAATAATATTAATTTGGTAGAAACAAAAAATAATAAAATAATTCATCCACACAAACATCATCTCATCTGCGCGAACTCAGAATTCTCTGCTTTGGGTCAACCCATGAACCAAACACCTTTTCCACCAAAACCCAATTGACCACACACACAGAACAAACCATAGCAGACATTCACACGTAGGTCAAGACAAAAATCCAAGAGAAAACCCACTAAGCCAAGAGAGAAATTTCAAAACAATGAAAAGAAATCATTGTAGGCAAAATAAGAAAATTGGTTTGCACCAACTTTTGAAGGAAAAGGTGATGAAGATTTACGTAAATTGTTGTTACAGATACATCTACCATCAACCCTCACCTTGATGTTTGGTGTGTGCTTTTTCTCCACAGCCTCTGTAGTGTGACTTATATATAAAGGAAGGGTAGTGAAGTGATTACATGAAGAGAGAAAGTTCTGTGTACAAGGTTTTGATCCAATTTTTGAATGACTGTGATGTCCCTTTTAAAACAACCAAATAGGTATAAGGTTGTTAGGAGTTTGAGAAACATGATAAATTTACTATATTAACCCTTTTTAGATAATGGGTGAGAGATTTCCCTTATTATATTCAGGAGAATATGTTATATTAGATTATTTCTCTGATTATGATTTTCTTAGCAGTTTTTTATGATATGTTACCTATTTCCTTTTTTCATCTTAATTTGTAAATTAAATTTTAATGTTTTAAAATTATTTACTGATAAATAAAACTAATTGTATATCAGCATTAGAGAAAAAATAAATAAAAACATGCGCCTGTGCCCACACATGTGTGTCAATTTTTTTCTCATGATAATAAAAAATAACTCTTATCATAATTATTAAAATAAAAAAATATTATTAAATTTAAAAAAAATTATTCATATAAAATATTATAAAATAAATAATATTTACAACTTTATTATAGACAATATTTTTATTGTAGATAATTAACTGAATTTAAAAAAATAATTACAACATCTAAAAAGTAATAAAATATAATCTATTAATAGTGATAAAATTGATAACAAGTTATATTCAATAAAAAATAGTTAGAAAGTTGTTATAAAGATACATTTTCTTTATTAAATAGCATAGATATACTATTTTTAATAAATTTTAAAATAAAACAATTATAAAATTTCGAATTTATTGTATATCATCAATATATTTTAATTAAATTCAAAATATAATTCAGTATGTATGGAAAGAACAGGATGATAATGAATATTATGAAAGAATTGGTTAATATCTGTTAAATAAAAAGAATATGTCACGATTTATCCAAATATAATATTTTTAGATTGAAATATTGTTTGGCGATTTAAAGGAGTTATCTTTACATAATGGTTGAGATTAAAATAAAACCCTTTAATCACATAAGGATACTAATAAAAAATATGAAATTTATTTGTTAAATATTCTCAATATTCTTTAGCATATTCTTATGACAAATCTGAATTTTTATATCAGTTATATACTTACATTATTATTATTATTATTATTATTATTATTATTATTATTATTATTATTATTATTATTATTATTATTATTCAATAGATATTTTTGAAGAAAGTAATTTTATTTTCCAAAAACAATTCACTCATTTATTTCATATACTATTTCTATATTATTTTTCAATCTTATTAAATTATATTTTTTATTAGTGTTTTTTTAAAAAACTCAATAATTAAAAATAATGTTATGCTATATAATTTAAAGAGTTAAATGTGTTTTAAATATTTTCATGTGAAGTTAGATTTTGTCTTTATCCCAAATTTTATAGTAGGATGTAGTTCTAGTAACCAGACAACATTAATGGTGTTTATAGATGAGACAATTCAATAAAGTAATCATTTATTTGGAGAAATTGAAATTCTTTTAAAGAGAATGACATGTTTGGATGAGAAAAGTAAAAGAAAGTTGAAATTGAAGAATTTTTAGAAGGTATTTCAAATATCTAAAATAATAGAATTTGAAATTCACTTAAATTAGAAACAAATTGAAATTTATAAGTTATGGAAAAAGTCTACAGGTCCAAAAAGTCAAGTCGGGTCAGGCAGAAGGTTGAGAGTAGTCGATTTGGGTCCAAGGTCAAGTTGGATCGGGTCGAGCCAGACTAAAGGTCAAGTTGGACAGGGCTAGACCAAAGGTCGAGCCGGACCAACCCAAGTTGAGCTGAAGGTTGAGCTGGGTCAGGCAAGGTCGAAGGTCAAGTTGGGTGAACCCAAGTTGGGCTGAATGTCGAGCATGGCCCCGTCGAAGATTGAGTTGGTTCTGGCCGAAAATCAGGTCGGGTCGAATCGGGTTGAAGGTCGAGCTAGGTTGAAGGTCAAGTCAGGTCGTGCCACGTCGAAGGTCGAGCCAAGCCGAGTCGAAGGTCGAGTAGGGTCAGGTCGGGTCAAGTCAGGCCGAAGGTCAACTTGAACCAAAAGTTAATATGAGTCGTACTGAATTGAAGGTCGAGCCAAGTTAGTTAGACTCAAAGGTAGAGTTGAGTTCGCCATAAAATAGAAATTAAATTAATTTATCCAAACAAGAAAATTGAAATTTGAAATATTTCAATTACTTCATCCCAATAATTACTTAAAAAATGAAGAGAATTCAATTTCAAATAATTTAATTACTAGGTATTTCAATTTCTTGGAATTGTTGAAATTATTCATCCAAACACAATGTAAAAATATGTTGGTGTGGCAAATGTCATCACATGACAACATTGTCTGTCACATCAACAAATCTTGAACTTCGTTTACTCATGAGGACTACATCCATTCATTAATAAAGTTTGAAGATAAAAATAATCCAAATTTGGGATACATATGAAATCTTGTTGCCCTTAGAGCATTAGACTAGGAGTGTTATCTATATGTTTGTGTTTGTATGGTAGAGTTGTGTTTTTGATTATGCCCCTGAAATAGGAAAATGAATCATGCCATGCATATCTTCCTATGATTAGGATAAAAATAAAGGTAGATTAAAATTAGAGCAAAGTAGAGTACATATTGAATCACCTTAACCTAAGCATAGTCTATTATGAATCAATATAGCGCAAAAAATTTAAAAGGTGGTTAAAAAACTGAAATATTAATCAGTTAGGTCAATAATCTAATTGATTAAAAACCTAATCAATTAGAAAAGTAATAGAATCGATTGAAATTATCAGCACAGGTTTTTAAACATGAAAGTTGTTATTCTATCATTACGTTTTTAAGCAATTGTATTTTGGAAAAAAGATTTAGAGAAGGCATTGGAGCACATTGAAGGGATCAACTAAAGTTCATCAAGATCCCTCAAGATTGCAATGGACTACATGAATCTTGACTTGGCAAGATGAAGAAAAATCAAAATTTAACAAGGTGTATTCAATCTGATTACTGAGTTGTGAATTTTGATGTCCCTGGACCTCCATCTTGGCTTCCTTGTCACTTGTTATTTGTTGAAATTCACTATGAAAGTGATTTGTTTGGTGTAAATGTGTATAGCCTTGCTTAAGTGTTTTGTAAATATTGTAAATCTTTGAGATACAATGAAAAAAACTCTCTAGTTGTGTTTTATTAGGAGACCCTAGATATAGATATCAAAAAATCAAATCAATATAAATCTTCTATTTTTTTCACTCTATTATTGTCATGATATATTAAATGATTTTGACTTGATTAAAATAAATATTCTACACATTGTATATTCTACGTAAGAAATTTAATAGCATAAATTGAAAAAAGTTGTGATCAATAGTTTATCGAAGATTGAATAAAAATAAAAGTATAAATATTTAAAATATTATTTTATTTTCTTGTAATTTTGTACAGGTTTTAACTTATTTTTTATTTTTTTATTGTTATATAATTTAAATATTTCTTCTGTAGAATAAGTACAAAACATTATTATATTTTGCATGAACATTTGTCTATAAATCAAAATTTAACATTACTTTTTTTTATAGAGGAGAAAAAAAAGAAATAAATGAATAAATAATATTTTGAATAAAAATAAATTGCTATTAATTTTTTTATTATAATTTTATTTCATTTAATTTTACTATTTATATTTCACAATTTTTACTATAAAAAAATATGGAACTACTATGGTAAGTTTTTAAGTTAGATAATGTAATCCTGATTATGTGGAAAACCGTTACAGGCCCATATTTTGGCATATTTTGGAATATGTCTTCGTTTTTTAAGCAACTTAAAACATAGGTTTACTTGCACTTCAACTAAAAAATAATATTAATATAAAAATTTATTTTATAATTAACTACAGAAAAACATATGAACTAATACCTTTTTTCAAACTTACCTGATAGAAACATATCCATCAATATATATATATATATATATCAGTCTATTTTATTTTACA
>Ga0214545_1005198_pt1 | contig 23742 bp, 20 predicted proteins | sample CNSS4metaG_FD_160064 | JGI IMG/M metagenome (GOLD analysis project Ga0214545, IMG submission 160064) | Root nodule microbial communities from cowpea collected in UCLA plant growth center, Los Angeles, California, USA - CNSS4 | ecosystem: Host-associated > Plants > Roots > Nodule | place: USA...
TCATGTCCATTCTTTTACCTCTTATATCTAGTAAAAAGCTAATTAACCAAAGTAACTTCTTGATTAATTCTAATCTAAGTTTTCACCTTTAATCAAAGTAACTTCTTAATTATTAGCAAAAACTCATTCAATCATATGAAAGTTTCTAAAATTAATCAAAGTAACTTCTCAATTAAAATTTAAAAACCCTTCGACTCATACGATTGTTATGTTATGTAGATTTAACACCATGCTAACTTGCTACAATGTAAAAATCATTACTTTTACTAAATTAAGAACCAAAAGACATAGATGAAAATAAATCTCAACAAGAATCAAAAGAACAAACAAATTAATTGATCTAACCTCAGAATCCAATTAAGAAATTACAATGGAATCAACCCAAGAAGTTCAACACTCCATGAAATACAAAATAAAAAAAAATAGAAAGAAGAATAAAGAGAAAAAGGAAACGAAATTAGGCCCCTCCTAAGGGTTCCTAAACTCCGAAGTCCCGAGCTTGTCCTTTCTGCTTCTTCCTTGGTCTCTTTATATAGGAATTGGACTAGGCTTTTCTGTTGCTAAAATCTCTCAAATATCTTTTAAAATAAAGATAAAGATAAATATTTAAAAATATTTGAAGAGATATAGACTATTTGACAAATATAATTGGTTGATAATATCAATATCTAATATAATTAAATTAATTAATTAAAGATATATGATAAATTATCACCAATTAGTATTTGTATTAACTTTCCAAATCAACCCTTTGCAATCTCTTTAAATTATCTTCTAAATAATTCAATATCTTCAAGATATATTTGTTTGTTGTGGAACTAAAAAGATTCAAGAAGATCTTGTCATATTTAAAAAGATTTGATAGTTATTATCTTTTAATATTTTATGATATAATTAAATAAGATAATTATTTAAAAATATCAAATAAAATATTTAAAGATATATTTTTCCCAAATTATCTTCTATCATAAAGATAAAGAAAACCGCAAGGTCAAATTTTTTTGTTCCTTTCTTCTTGGTTTAGCCAAACTTCTTCACTTTTTCAAGCTTTTCTTGTTGTCTTCATGCAATGCTTGGCTTGGATTTTTGTGATTTTGATAATTTCTTATTCTTGGATTTATCTTTAAGGTGTCATGAAGCTTTAAGCAATTTATTTCCACACCTCCATGAGCTCAACTTAGTTGTAGTTGCACTAACACACCTCAAAATATCCAAAAAACATTTATATAACTAAAAAGCTATTTTTAACATGTTTCTGTATCTCATGCTCAATAAACCCAATTATAGGAAATCCCAATTAAATCGATCTTTAAGCACACAAATTCAATCAAATACCCAGAAATAAACATTAAATGAGGGCACAAATATGCACTCATCAGTCTGACGACACAAACAACCTAACGACCCTAATGGACTCGAAGAACCGGACAGGCTCGAGGACCCGGACGGGCTCGACGGACTCGACCACCCAAATGTGCTCGATGAGTATGATGATCCAAACGGGTCCGACGACCCCGACGGGCCCTTCGGAGTCGTCGGGCCTATCAGGATCATCGGGTCCCTTCGGGTCGTCAGGTCTGTCCATATCAATAGGGTCGTTAGAGTCGTGGGTTTCGTTCGTATCTTAGGGACTGTTAGAGTCGTGGGACCCATTAGGGTCATCAGGCCCATCGGATCATGGATTTTTTTTCAATGTGGACTTTTTTGGCCCTAGCCCACATGGGTCAGGACCAAACCCTATAGGTTGGGCCAAATTGACACCTCTATTTTTCAAAATATGACCATTGAAGAACAATTTTTGCATTGATGAATTTACGGTGATTATGATATTATATATCTCCAAGTGCATAATTATTTTATTCAACATGAATGCACATACGTGTCTTCTTATGAATTCTAATTTTGCATCAAAGTTCATAGACTAAAAACCTATTGGTTTAATTAGTCAAATGGTACCCACTTTTGTTCGGATGTATCAGTTTGGTACTCGCTTTTAAAATTGTGTCAATTGAGTCCCAACTTTTGAAAAGATATCTCAATTAGGCCCCTTTAAAAAAATTATTAACGCCGTTAATGATATTGATATTTAAAATGACTTACAAAATTAAGTATTTATATTTATATTAAAATTTAGTGGTAAAAGTCATGAATAAAGCTAAGGGTGTTAATAAATTTTTTTCTGAAAGGGACCTAATTGAGACATTTTTTCAAGAGTTGGGACTCAATTGACACCTATTTAAAAGTGAGTATGAAACTGACACATATGAACGAAAGTGTGTATCACCCGACTAATTAAACCAAACATATTTAACCTTATATGTTAACAACCCCTAAATTTTGTCTAAAGATTCGTTAATGTGGTTCATCCAACTCATATACTACACTTCTCTCCGAAGCTTAAGAGGTTCAAAACAAGCCCACATCTATATCCACCGGTTTTTGTATACCGTTTATTAATTTCTTTTGAAATCTTAATTGTTTTGTTTTTCTAATCTTACGAAATAATAATCTATGAAGAATATTTATGTTATGATATCGAATTTTGATATAAGGAATTAAGTGTTAATATTTATATTTTGATGATTATTATTTTAATTTGAGCTTAAGTATCGAGAAATTTAAATAATATTAATTATAAGAAGTCTCTCCTGTTAAGAATTGTTTTTTATTTTAAGCTCAACATTCCATTAAAGAATTCACACATGGTTTGGTACGTACAACAAATTATAGTTGATGTTAGTTGATATCTTTTAATAAATTTAATTTTTACATTTTTTTTCAATTTCTTTCAATTTTTTAAAATTTATTTTACACAAATTTAAAAATATTTAATTGTTATTTAGATTTATCAAATTAAAATTAAGATAGTATTATAATATTTGATATTTATTTTTATTGTTTATATAAAGTACGTGAATAAATAAATCAAATTAATCGATATAATATATGTCGTATATTAAAAATATTTTCAAAACTTAAAATCTAAAATATTTACTATTATCATTAGATTATATTATATTTGTTCGTATTGGATCTGACAGTGGATTTTTGGATATGTGAAAAGATTTGAGTGGATTAGAGAATTCTTATTTATGCTCCCGCGGGTCAGAATATAGAGAAAGATCCATTTGCAAAAAACTTTCCGACGCTCGAGTCATTAAGAGAGTTTAGATCTTTTAGAAGAGAGAATGAGTATAAGAGGGTGTGTATCTGGAGAATACTATACGTATTTATATGACCTTTTGGACCTTGGATCCATGTGATAAAACACAAATAATGGATATCAATAAAATAACGATTTACCTTAAATAAGTAATAATAATAATAATAATAATGATGATGATAATAATAATAACAATAATTATTATTATTATTATTATTATAATAATATAATAATAATGATAATGATAATATTAATAATAATAATAATAATAATGATAATAATAATAATAGTAATAATGATAACTTTTTTACCGAAAAGGTAGTTTGCAAATGGGAGGATCTGATGAGGGTTCAAATGCACGTACGACAGGAGCCCCACCTACAAAAGACTCTCTGATGCTTAAGTAAGTAAGGGAATTTCGTATTTGAGTGTTTCAAAAGTGAGAAAGATATACATATCAGAGTCAGGTGGAGAAAAAGGTATATATAATGTTAATGAACCTTGGTCGTGGCTGATCGTGGTTGTATCTAACCGTCTTTCCGTAATATTAGGCATAGTATCTTTGCTAGATATACATAGTCGTTGTGATCATGGTCTTGAGACTGAAGGAGGAGTGGAGACTTGGCCAAGTGATGACTGTTTTCAACAACCATTTCCTAGCAAGTGTACGGGTACGTAGTAGTATCAACAAGTGTCGTATCCACAGGGATTTAGCAAGTATTTTGGTAGTTTGATTTTTGGGTTTTTTTATTGATTGAGAGTGCAAGTAAATAAAAATAGTAGTTATTAGATAGATTTAGTGGAGTAGGGGCTATGAATTGATTTCATCTCATCTTCTTCTACTACACCACTACCATCTTGTTTACTCATTTTTCAAATCATTCAATGTCCTGGGAGTATTCTTTCTATGTAGATCTAGGTTCATCTCTGATACACTATAACTTCAGGACTCCAAACCCCAGTATGATTTCTCAACTCTTGGTAAAATGTGTCATTGGTTTAATGTGCAAGACTCTCTCCTCTAGCATCCACTCTGGTATGCCATGAAGCATCTAGTACATGTATGATGATTTGATTAGATCACAGTTTGAGATCGGTTTCTCAACTAAAAATCCAAACCAGTAAAATAGATGAGTGATCAAGTCATCATTAAGCATAAATCAAACAACAAATAATTGAATGAAAGCAAAGATAAATACCCAAGAAGTAGAAGTGAATAGAATCAGAATTGATTACATCAAACCTGGACACGAGGGAGTTCAACTACTCATAGAATATTACAATGCAATTCCAGCAGCATCAACACATAAGATCTACACAAAGAGCACCTCCCTCGTGTCTCACAGACCCTATTCTACCCTACTGCTACATTGTGGAACCTCCATTCAATGCTTAGAATGAAGACCTAAGGTCTTTATTTATAGGAATTTTGGGGCGGTGTCTAGCCCAACTTTTGGTGCTCAGCCATAGGGGTTACTTAAGTGGGTTTCCTTCTCAACTTAGCCCCTTGTCCTGGTGCTTAGCATGTGATCTTTCCTTCTTGATAGGGTTTTCCTAGCTGCTCAACCTCATGGATTTGGGCTCCATGTTTCCTTACAAAGAGGGTTTCCTCACGAGGCTAAGCTCCATTTCTTGTGTTCAGCCAGAAATTCCAAATATGTTGTCATGTTTTTCTACTTACATGGCTTAGCTTTGGTACTGTGGCTTAGCTGCATACTTGATATTTTCTTTTATTTTTATCGTAAAACAGCAAAATATCATTAAAATTCATAAAATATTTCTCAATATCTCATTTTGTATCTTAAGTTAAGGAGGTTTGTTTTTACACAAATAGCACCATTTGATACATGATAAGTATCAATTTCAAATGGAAAATTTACTTATTCTTGACACTTATAAGGTCATGACCAAGTGACTGAACAAAGGGATTGGGCCATATTAGGTCATGTCCGTTGTTGGGCTAGGTACGTAGATTAAGCCCCTTCAGTCTTGGGAACTTGATAAGTGGATTTGTTGCTTGTACTGGTTAGGCCAAATTGTCATGTTGACTAATGAAGGCGTTACCATGTTGGGCAAGTTTTATTGAGTGCCACCGGGCCAGGCAAGCTTGGGTAGGTGCTACCGGGTTAGGCAGGCTTGGGAAAGTGATGTCGGGTTAGGCAGGTTTAGAAAGGTGTTGTCGGGCTAGGCAGCTTATAACAGGTGTTGCCACGCTAAGCGGGTTTCTTCGGAATTGTGGCACATTTATGAGGGGATTTTGCTGTAATGATGCCATGCTTTGTCGTTTCATAATCGCATGCCACGTCGTCACATCAGAGTGGATTGATTCATGCGGGATGTTGGATCATCGGCATAGGCCCTTTTGGCTAAGGCCCAAAACGATATTTTGATGAGTAGTTTTGCTTTTTGTCTTAAAACAATTTTTAATTAGCAATGATGTTTCACTTTCTTCCTCCTTACGCTACTTCGATCTTGCCTTAGGTATGTCTTCTTCTTCTTCCTCACCTCCCAACCTTTGTTTTAGCCTTCGCCGTGAACAACCGACGGTCGCGTAGGACATTCTGCCTACTGTGGAGGGTTCTCCTTTTCTCGCCTCCAGAGAGAGTATTTTTGCGCAGCATCACTCTGTTGCGCCTCCTCTAGTTACGATTGCGGTACCTAGGAGAAAGAAGCTTGTTAAGGGAAGGGGGCTGCCACTATTGGGGGCTCATCTGAGGCACAAGTTTTTAAAGTTTGAGAGGGTCGTTTTGCCTCAATCGCGAATCCTAGGTATAATTGGGTGTTGGATGAGGTAGCATCATATGCTTCTGAGTATCAGTCTCTAGTGAAGCTTTCTGAGTTGATGCCGACGTTTAAGTTCTGCCCGGAGGGTTTTATTCCCCTACCTTGCTCGAAGAGTGGCAGAGTGTTTTCGCGTTTGTCAGAGGAATATGAGGTAGGTAACTATGTTTACGAGTTCTTTTGGGAGTTCAATGTGGTGTCCCCCTGCCTGAATTTGAGGTCGATCTTGTGAGCACAATATATATGGTGTTGAGCCAATTGCACCCTATTAGCTGGGGTTTTTTCAAGGCGTTTAAGATAGTGTATGAACACCTTGGATTGACTCCGACACCCAATATGTTCAAATATTTCTACCAGCTGAAGCATCGGGCTAAGGTCGGCTGGGTTCGTTGAAAGGGTTTTTCGGGATTGGTCATCTTTGTACTATGTTTTCCCAATCTTTCAAAAATTTTAAAGGGAAGTTCTTTAAGTTAAAAGCTACCTCTCTTGAGTCTGCCGCTGAGTACTTCCTTCGGTCGAGCACCCAAGAGCCTCAATTTCCTCTATGGTGGTCGCATCCTAGTAGGTTCACCTCGGTGTTGGATGACCTGCTAAGTGTTAAGGAGGGTAGGGGAATTGAGCTAATTGGGTAGCTTCCCCGACCCCTAGAAGTCAAGCAATTACTATATGTTCTTGATATTGAGGACACTAACGCGTATTTTGAGGGTAAGGCTGGTGGCGGGAAAGGATGCCGAGTTGGGTCGGTTGAGGACCATCTTGGCGGATTTGAAGGCTTCTAACGACGGGCTGGTAAAACAAGGTGCCCTCAAGGATGTGGAGCTAGATGTCCGTGCCAAATGCTTGGCTGGCTTGCTACGGAGAAGGGTGTTGACATGTAAAGCCTGAGTGGTGTGTCTCATGAAGATTTGATGAAGCTTCGTTGAACTAACTTGAAGCCATTGCTTTGAAATCATGCTACATTGTTGAAGTTAAGGAGATTTGATGGTATTCATGTTGAACAAGCCTTGAACATGTGCCCTCCACATGGATCAATCATTAGGAAATAATGTTTGATGTTTGTACTTCACATTGTAGACCTTGTAGCATTAGTTAGATGTTTTCGGTCTTTATTGTGTTTTTAAATTTGTTGAAATATTTTTCAAAAGGTTAACATTTGTCTTTTAATCTATTGAATGGATTTTCAACAGGTTAAAAGGTTAGTTGCAGTAGTCTTAAACTATGACTTATTCAATCAATTTATTTATATTTTAATCGACTGATTTCACTTAAGTTAAGTGAAATCAACCTATTGAATTTCGTAACAGTTTGACTATAAGTGCTGTGATTTTTGAATTTTGTAACAGTTTGACTATAAGTGTTGTTAACAAGACCATTTTTTAGTGCGAAACTGTTCTAGAAACCTTGGAATTCTCTCTCTTTCGTGATCATTCAGACTATAGTTGTTGAAGATTGATCTTTGATCAATTCTTAGAGATTTTAGCTTATGGTTGGAGCTTGGAGAAGGTGTTTATGGTAGGCAAGGTTGTCTACCACTGAGGTTGGATCTTTCTCAGGTTTTGTTTGTGTGCTTGGTGGTTTTCCATGTCTGCAAGAGATTTCTTGTTGTGATATTGTGATTCTTGTGTGGTTCAAGAGTCTTGCATGTGTATTTTGCTTATTTTGAAAGTGTAAGAGTGTAAACTTTATAAATATTTTGAAATAGTGCAAAGTCAAGCTCGGGTTGCCTTTACAAACTAGATGTAGCTCAGCTTTGAGTGAACTAGTATAAAAATTTTGTGCTCCAATCTTTTTTCTAACCCTTCTCTCTTGCATTATTATTTAAAGTTCAAAGAACTTGGATTTAATTCATCGTTTTCATATTCTTAGTGTTTTGGTGGCATTTGCAACATTGAGCATGTTTGCATAATCAATTAGAACTTGTCTTGATTGTTCTTTTACATTGTTCGTAATCCAAATCGCAAATCTGCATTTCTGCATTTTTTCTAATATCTCTGTAAGATCTGGGAAAATGAAGTAAATAAATAAATATTTATTTAATAAATGTGAGGGAAGGAATCTATAAAGTAATTAATGCGGAGAATTATGCTAAAGGATCAATGGTAGCTCAAGTGGTTAGACATGCTTGGTGCGTTTGGGGGGGACTTGGGTTCAAGTCTTGTGTATGCCATTAATGTGATGTTTAGAGTTTTTCCTCTAAGTACGACACACTCAATATTATTCTTTTTATTATTATTATTATTTCTCTTATTATTATTATTTTATTTTATTATTATTATTATTATTATTACAATTACTACCATTTTTATTTTTTATTTTAATTTTAATTTAATTTTTATTTTTATTAATATTAGAGTTTTATTATTATTGCTTCATTTTATTTTATTATTATTTTCATTTTCATTATTATTTTTATTTTTAAAATTTTGTTTTATTATTATTATTTATATTATTATTATTATTATTATTATTTGTATTACTATTACTATTTTTATTTTTATTTTTATTTTTATTATTTTTCTCATTTTATTTTATTTTATAACTATCTTTTTTTATTATTATTATTATTATTAATATTTTATTTTATTTTACTCTTATTTTATTATTATTGTTAATATTATCATTATTTTGTTTTATTGATTATTTTATTATCATTATTATTGTTTTATTATTATTGTTTTATTTTATCATTATTAATATTTTATTATTCTTGTTATTACTTTATTCTATTACTATTATTGTTTTATTATTATTTCATTTTATTTTATTATTATTTTCATTTTTAAAAGTTCGCTTTATTACTATTATTATTATTATAATAATTATTGTGATTATTATTTATATTATTATTATTTTTCTGTTATTATTTTATTATTCTTATTAGTATTAGTATTTTTATTATTATTATTATTATTATTATTATTATTTTATTTTATAATTATCTTTATCTTTATCATTGTTTTATTTTATTCATGATTGTATTATCATTATTATTTATTATTATTGCTTTATTTTATTTTTATTATTTTATTATTATTATTATTTTATCTTATTAGTATTATTGTTTTACTATTATTGTTTCATTTTATTTTATTATTATTATTATTATTATTTTTATTTGTATTGTTTTATTTTATTATTATTATTATTATCATTATTTTATTGTTGTATTGTTTTATTATTATCATTATTATTATTATTTTATTGTCCGTGTGATATTTTAGGGTAATTTATGACTGGATAAGCACATTTCATGTTATGGATTGTATGTATAGTGCTTGGGGTGCTTTGGAACTTGCTTCAAAGTGCCAAAAACCAGTAGTCAGTGACGCTAATAGTGTGGCGCCTAGCCCCTTGGGGTGTGCTGCCAAGTGATAACGGAAAACCAAATAAGCTTGGAACGCATGGCACTTGTCGAAAAATGTGATCCGACCAAGCGAAAATGATCTGGTAGAGGCTCTAGAAAGCGTATGGCGCCTAGTGGCGTGAGGTGTCTGCCAGGCGATCTGGATCTAAGTTCGTCTAGCGACGTGAGAGGTGTGCCAGGCGGTTTTGGGTGCAGAGTTGGATCGCGAGGATGGATGTCATGAGGTGATGCTTTGCTAGGGGCCTATTTATGAGTGTAACTTGTATTGGGGTAACACGAGGCCACTTTAGGTTGTAGCCTGGTGGTTTTGGAAGTCCAATGGAGTGTGCGAGATCGTGGCTCGTACGACGACGTTCCGGAAGATTTCCCTCTTTAGTGTAACTAATTGAGTTTGGTAGTCTCGAGACAACTACAGACTACGGTTCATTTTGGGGAACTCCACTTGGTGTCGCGGATTGTGGCCGTGGCAATTTATTCCCTCGTGTGGACTATTAGATGGTGGCCTGCAGTTGAAGGGGTGAGTAGACACTCGTGCAACAAAGATCGATCAATGTACTCATCAAGGGGTGTAGAATCAAGATGCATCCAACATAAGGTTTGGGAGTTGAGGATCGAGGTGCTAACTTGGCTCATAGTTTAAATTGCTTTATTACTTTCGTTGTATTTATTTTTCTTGTATTTGAGCACATCCTATCTGTGTGTGTTTGACGATGATCATGTAACTTGTTACATAGGAGCAGATATGGATGCAGGTGAGCACGTGGATGCTTAGATTCAGAGTGGGGCCAACTATGAGAGTTTTTACTAGTTTCCTTCATGAATTATTTTGTAATGAATATTATGAACAATTAATCTTTGTAATAATTGAACGTCATATGAATTTTATAATTAGCGCATTGAAATAAAGTTTTCAATTTTCCCGCGTTTTGGGAAAAGGAATTATCATAAATGCAATTTTATACTTATATCCCTATTTTAATTATTTAAATTAGTAATATTTGTTTGGGATGTTACATTTGGTATCAGAGCAATGGTTTTCAAATGATTTTTGGGCCTTGGGGAGTGAGCTTGTCGTGTTTCGGTTACGGAACCTTATAGGAATGGACTGGCGCTCTATCAATCATATTATTGATTGTGGATCGCGTAGATTGGTGAAACTGGAAGCATTAAGAACATAAAATATCTTAGTAAGAGTGATGAGGGTGCACACTCATGACTATATCAAAGACAATTTCTTTTCTTAATTCTAAAGGTTTTGGTAAAAGAGAGGGAGGTTATAGGTTGAGTTTGTCTCCTATACCTTTTCCTGTTAGGTTTGCACTTTTGTGGTGTGTTTGTTGTCTGTAGTGGCAAAGGAATGCATATTCATTGCCAAACTTGACTTGCTTGTCTTGTGAGGGTTGGGTAGGGCCTTTGAGGTAGTATCTTAATCGAAGATACGAATATGCAGAAGGATATATCAGTGGATGAGGAGAGCTAAGTTTGGTTTGATGAGCTGAAAAGTGATGTTGGAACTAAAAAACAATGTGTTAGGAAAAAGGGGTCTTCAAGAATAGGTTCTTGGAATTAATACCATAAATTTTGCGAGAGGAATTGAATTCAAAGGTTAGAATAATGAGAGGTGTATAGCGCATGCTTGTGCAACAAAGTTGAGAAGTCAAATTGGTTTTACATCCTAGCATAGGTTTGAGACTAGAGGTGGAAAGTGGTGGAACGTTTAAGGTAAGGCTAAAAAGGTAGAAACCATGAAGGGAACAAAGGAGGAAGAATCTCAAGTGGAAGGTTAAGTTGAGCAGAGCTTGGAAGATTAGTCCGAAAAGGCAGTGTTCTAAGATAAATGGGTGTCTTTAATGGATAACACTGAATCAGTTGAAGCAAATAAGTAAATTTAAGGATACAAGGCATAAAATTAGTGCATGGGGTATGGATTTTGGTTTTGATTAAGATCGTATATTCCTGGTTATCGACAATATGGGGATTAGGTTGTAGTTGACTACAAGAGGGAGTTGGTAGTGGGATGTTGGTTTCTGCTACAGTTGCGGCTAAGTATGGAGTACTCGGGTTTGGTGGTGTCTCAAGATGATCGCAAAATCCATACCCAATGTTAATTGGAATTGATTCCTTTGTGAGATTGGGATATAAACGCAAGAGTGAATAGGTTAGTTTCCAATCTCATCCCAAAATTATGCGATCCCCAACAAAGTGGCGTTTAATGATCCAAAGAGATAAATCGACGATGGCGTATCAATGGTGGATCAAGCAGAAAAGTGAGGGCTGAGTGTTGTGTGAACTAGAGTTACCTAGCAAAGACAAGCGAAGAATAGACACAAAGAATCTCAATGGTAGAAGAGTCCTAGATATGTTTTGAGGTGGGTACTAGAATTTCACCTTGGAGTGGTGAAGTTCTTTATTGCATTAGTATGTGAATGAGAGTTGGTGCCAATAGTTCCTAATTGGATGGTTTTGTGGGGAATGAGAAGTAGGAGAAGTAGGTGAAAAAGTTGTTGAAGACATAATGGTAAGGACTCAATATAAACACATGAATGATTGCAAGTTTTGGTGGATCTTGAAGGAGAAATTGGTAAGTTAAACCCTTCAAGTGAAGTATGGACTAAGATCAGAACAACGATGTGTGAGGCGTTGGATCGTAAGAGGGGCAGAATGCCGGTGTGCGGGTATCAGGACAGGGAGTTGGGTACTTTTGGACTAAGTTGTTACAGCAGACAATGAAGAAGGTTAGCTTCATCCAGGATTAGAGGTACGCGACACAGAACAAACATAAGTTGAACGCAGATAAGAAGAGAGAGTCATTAGAGCTTGAGGCGTTAAAGTAGGTGATGCTTGGGGTTACCCAAACTACAAGCATTGGAAGATCGATCAATCTAGAAAGTTGACTAGAAAGTTTACTGGTCAATAACAAATTTACTGGAGGATCAGTTCGGTCACATAGGAGATTGTTGTACCACAACACTAGGCGAACTTCCATCAAGTGTTTCACATGTCACAAATAGGAAATACATTGCAAGTTCCACCCATGTACTAGAGGAAAATGAGGTTTAGATCAAGCAACATATAACTTTGGACGTAAGGTCAGTGAGAATATTGAATTCCTAGGTCATGAAGGTGAGTGGGAAGGAGATCCGAACAGTGAAAGTTCCTGGGGATGAAGCTACGCATGAGAAGATGTGGGAAATGGAGGACCTCGCGAGGCAATCATAGCTGTAGTTGTATCAGGGTAAGTGTAATTTTTTAGGACAAATATTCTTATAAGTTAGGAGAAATGTAAGATCCGGGAAAATTAAGTAAATACATAAATATTTATTTAATATATGTGAGGGAAGGAATCTATAAAGTAATTAATGCGGAGAATTATGACAAAGGAGCAATGGTAGCTCAAGTGGTTAGACATGCTTGGTATAAAGGAATTGAGATGGACTTGGGTTCAAGTCTTGTGTATGCCATTAATGTGATGTTTTAATTATTTAATTTATTGTGGGCGCATGTGAGTTCGAACCTTGATTATGAAATAGCCCTTTTTAATGATGTTCAGAGTTTTTCTTCTAAATAAGACACACTTCATATTATTCTTTTTATTATTATTATTATTATTTTTCTTTTTTATTTTATTATAATAATAATAATAATAATTATTATTATTATTATTATTATTATTTCTATTATTATAATAATAATAATAATAATTTTATTTTACTATTATTATTATAATTACTATCATTTTTATTTTATTATTATTTTTATTTTTATTAATATTACTGTTTTATTATTATTGCTTCATTTTATTTTATTATTATTTTCATTTTCATTATTATTTTTATTTTTAAAATTTCGCTTTATTATTATTATTATTATTATTATTTCTATTACTATATTTATTTTTATTATTATTATTCTCATTTTATTTTATTTTATAATTATCTTTATTATTATTATTATTATTATTATTATTTTATTTATTTTATTTTACTATTATTTTATTGTTATTGTTAATATTATCATTGTTTTGTTTTATTGATGATTTTATTATGATTATTATTGTTTTATTGTTATTGTTTTATTTTATCATTATTTTTATTTTATTTTATTAATATTACTATTTTATTATTATTGTTTCATTTTATTTTATTATTATTATTATTATTATTTTTAAAATTTCGTTTTATTATTCTTATTATTCTTCTTCTTATTATTATTATTTATATTATTATTATTATTATTATTATTATTTATTATTATTATTATTATTATTATTTTCATATTATTTTATTTTATAATTATCTTTATCTTTAGTATTATTTTATTTATTTTATTTTACTATTATTTTATTATTATTTTTATTATTATCATTCTTTTATTTTATTTATGATTTTATTATCATTATTATTTATTATTATTGCTTTATTTTTTTTTAATTATTTTATTATTAGTATTTTATCTTATTAGTATTATAGTTTTACTATTATTGTTTCATTTTATTTTATTATTACTTTCATTATTATTTTTTTATTTGTATTGTTTTTGTTTTATTATTATTATCATTATTTTTATTGTTGTTGTTTTTTTTATTATTATCATTATTATTATTGTTTTATTACCCGTGCGATATTTTAGGGCAATGGTTATGTATTTTTCCTGTTTTTGTATATTGTTTGGTTGTTCAGGATTTTGTTGGACTATGATCCAATCATGTGATTATGACTGGATAAGCATATTTCATGTTTGGATTGTATGTATAGTGCTTGGGGTTCTTTGGAACTTGCTTCAAAGTGCCAAAAACCAGTAGTAGTGACGCTACTGGTGGGCGCCTAACTGCTTGGGGTGTGTTGTCAAGTGATAAGGGAAAACTAGAGAAGCTTGGAACGCATGGCGCTTGGTGGAAAATGTGATACCGCCAGGCGAAAAAGATCTAGTAGAGGCTTTGGTAAGCGTATGGCGCCTAGCGGCATGAGGTGTCTGCCAGGCGGTCTGGATCCAAGTTTCGTCTAGCGACGCGAGAGTTGCGCCAGGTGGTTTTGGGTGCAGAGTTGGATCGCGAGGAGGATTCCTACACTAATTTGGATGGATGCATGAGGTGATGCTTTGTTGGTGGCCCAGTTACGAGTGTAACTTGTATTGGGGTAACACGTGGCCACTCAAGGTTGTAGCCTGGTGGTTTTTGAAGTCCAGTGGAGTGTGCGAGATCGTAGCTCGTACGACGAGGTTCTGGAAGATTGCCCTCTTTAGTGTAACTGTTTGAGTTTGGTAGTCTAGGGACAATTACGAACTACAGTTCGTTTTGGGGAACTCCACTTGGTGTCGCTGATTGTGGCCGTGGCAATTTATTCCCGCGTGTGGACTATTAGGTGGTGGCCTGTAGTCGGAGGGGCGAGTAAACACTCGTGCAACAAAGATCGATCAGTGTACTCATCAAAGGGTGTAGAATCAAGATATATCCAGCATAAGGTTTGGGAGTTTAGGATTGAGGATTGCGGTGCTAACTTGGGTCATAGTTTGAATTGCTTTATTACTTATGTTGTATTTATCTTTCTTGTATTTGAGCTCACCCTATTTGTGTGTGTTTGGCGATGATCTTGTAACTTGTTACATGGGAGCAGATGTGGATGCAAGTGAGCACGTGGGTGCTTAGATTCAGAGTGGGGCCAACTATGGGAGTTTTTATTAGTTTCCTTCATGAACTATTTTGTAATGAATATTATGAACAATTAATCTTTGTAATAATTGGACGTCGGATGGATTTTATAATTGGCGCGTTGAAATAAAGTTTTAAATTTTCCCGCATTTTGGGAAAAGGAATTATCATAAATGCAATTGATTATACCAGTACAATATCTGTCTAGTAAAATCAATCAACTAACTTTGTTTTGGACCGATTGAAAGTATATTGTCAAAACGGTTTTGCATCCAAACTTGGTGATTGAATTGATTCAATTAAAAATAGTTTTTAGCCTGTAAAGATTGTGTAAAATTTAGCTAGACAATTCAACCCCCCTTCTTGGCATTTCAACCATTTCAAAACTTACAACGGGTAGCTTGGAGAGTAGGGTAAGGTCAAGGTCACTTTTGACCTGCTGACTGCCAGAATTGCTGATCTCGAGGCCGAAGTACAATGCCAAAAGGAGGAGTTAGTTGGGTTTGTTGAGGGTGGTTTGGAGGCGTATGCTCAAGGTTTTGAGAAGGCTAATAGGTAGGTTGCATTCTTTGTCCCCGACCTTGACCTGTTCAAGTTTGATGTGGACAAGGATGTTGTTGATGGGGTCCTTGTCGAGGAAGATGAGGATGATGATGTTGTTGAAGAGTTGGTTGGCGAGACCACCGCGATAGGTGTTTTTACCAGTGAAAAGACTGCGCTAGTGGTGATAAAGCTGGAGGTTGCTAGGGTTGAGGATCCTCCAGCTCCAGCCTTAGTCGAAGTTGATGGAAATAGCCTCTCTGCGGATGTGTAGCCTATAATATCTTAGTCAACAAACAAATTGCAAATGAAAAACTTAATTGCCTTTTAAAAAGTAGTATTGACATGTTTTTTTTATGTTTGTTTGTATGTTTGTTTGCCTTGTCAAAGAAGGCTTCGCATATTGCCTCATTATAAAGGGCTAATTGTCGCATTTTAGAGGGATTCGTGTAGTTCCTTGTTAGGGAGAGCTTAGAGTAGTACCTTATTAGAGAGGGCTTGGTGCCTTGTAGAGGGCTTCGAGTAATGCCTCGTTTAGAGAGGGATTTATAAAATGTGTTAAAATAAATCGAGGAAATGCAAGATAAAGAACATAATAAAGGACTTTTATTATAGCTAGCTAGTGTGCCTCATTAAAACCTCACTCGATAAAACCCTCCTTGAGGGATAAAATTTGGATCGAGGAAAAAGAGTACACATTTGTCCTCAAGATTAACTATCGTACATTTTCAAGGTGGGTTGCGTTCCATGTCCTTGGAATGGGCTTCCGGCTTAGTTCCTCTAGTTTCTAGGCTCCATTTTGGAGTGAGTCAATGACTCGGAAAGGGCCATCTCGGTTGGGGGCGAGCTTCCCCTCTTATTTACTTTTGTGTGCGTTGTCGAGCATTCTCCACACTTAGTCGCCCTTTTAGAATGCCTGCTCCCGGACTTGGGTATTGTATCGCCAAGTTGCTCTTTGTTGGGTTGTTGCAACCCTTACACTGGCTTCCTCGTGGACCTCATGGATAATGTCTAAGTTGCCTCGTAGCTCTTCATCAGTGTTGTCTTCATTGAAGTGTTTTCGACATAAAGGGGTGCATGGTTAACCTAGAGGATTGCTGAATCTCTTCGGCCCACAACCCTTTTTGCTCTCCCCAACTTTTTCTTGAGCTCGTTGAGGAAGACCTTGTTGGTGGCTTCGACTTGTCTGTTCGTTTGGGGGTGCTCCACTGAAGATAGCCTGTTTTTTATGCCAAGTTGACTGAGAAAACCTTCAAAGCCAACATCGATGAACTGGCAGCCATTGTCAGTAACTAGGGAGTGCGGGAATCCGTGGTGACAGATGATGCTTTTCCAGCAGAACTTTTGTACCTGTTGGGCTATTATGATGGCTAATGGCTCTTCTTCTATCTAGTTGGTGAAGTTTTTGACGACCACGATTAGGAAATTTACTTGTCTCTTTGTGAGTGGGAAAAGGTCTAGTATGTCCATGCCCCAAGTGGGGAAGGGCCATGGGGTTGTGATGCTGCGCAATTTTTTTGGAGGAACCTGATGTAGGGGCCCAAACTGTTGGAACTTGAAGCATTTCTTATCATACTCGTGAGGGTCTCGCCTCAGCGTGGGCCAATACCCTGAACTTAATGCCCTGGCTGCCATGCAAATGTCATGGCGTAGCTTTGCGAAAACATACTAGGCCTGTTCGTGATCAAGGTATTTGAGCAGGTGGCGGAAAAACCTCTTATGAAGAGCTCACCATTAAGGACGGTGTAGAAGGAGGCTTGTCATTTACCCATTTGTGATCCATGTGGGTGTTCCATTGGAGATTTCCAAAAGTGGGGCTAGATAGGGTTTGTTGGATGAGTGTTCGATGTTGGCTAGGTTTCTTTATGCTAGCTAGCTTGGATAGTATATATGCCCTACTGCTCTCCTCCTTAGGTACGTGGTGAATCTCGAAGCTCTTGAACTAATCAACTAGGCTACGAACCATGTTGGGAGTCGCTATGACAGAACAACTTCCTCACTCCTAACTCGTGGGCAAGCTGAAGCCCGACCAGGAATGTAACATCTTGGCCGAATATTACTAATTTAAATAAAATAAAATAAAAATTAATAACAAATCGACAATTAATAAAACCTTTTTTCCAAAATGCCATAAATTTAAAATTTATTAAATGCGTGATAGTTTTGAAATTCAAACTAAAACATTAATAGTTCCAAATTTCCAAATAATAAATGCCATAGTATCTTAAGTACATAAAATCGTGATAAAATCTGCTCTACATATTCCCCACACTAGCTCCTCTCCAACTGTATGTGTCACCAACTCCCCATGAAACATCATCTCCTCCTGTGTAATAAGTTACACGATCATCGCCAAACACAACAGATAGGGTGAGCTCAATATAATCAAACATACATACAAGTTATAAAACCTGCACCAAAAGCATAATAATTGATCCTAAAACCTCTCTTGAGAACCCGTCATTATGCACTAGGGATCATGGCCTTCCACCATGTTCATCCAGCTTCTACACACTTTGATAATGACCTTATGATGGCATATGCTACCACGTGCCACCACTAGTTATCCAACCTCTACAAGCCTCCACTCGTAGACCAACATGTGTGGAAGATATTACGTTACGAACCACCATCCGTAAAAACTAAATGGAGCTAACCAATACAAACCACCATCTGTATTCTCACACAAGATTCTCAACATCACACGCCACAACCCATGAATGAAAATCAAGTGGAGTTAGCCAACACAAGCTACTACTAGTATGCTCCCTAAAGATTTCCAACATCACCGGCCACAACCCGTGATTACACGTGTTCAAAATGCATTACTAGCCCACCACTCGTAAATGGGCCTTAGCACATCTCAACCCCAAAGCCATCATCCAAAGCATTTAAAATTCACATTTTTATTAAATATTTTTTGTTTATTATTAGAGTTGGTTTAAAATTAGAACATATTTTAAAAGTGAGAAATAATACCATTGGTTTGAAATCTTAAAAAGTTAAAAATCACATAAAGCATTAAAAATAACATAAACATTATATTAATTAGTTATATTATTTTTTACCTTTTAAAATTTTAAATCAATAGTATTATTTCCTATTTTTAAAATTTTTATTTTAATTTTAAACCAACTGTAATTCTAAATTAAAAATATTTAATAAAAATATGAATTTTAATAAGAATATTAGTATAACATTTATATAAAAATTAAATTTAGTCTCAGTTTGGACTCGGACAAAAATGCTCAATTTTTAAAAAAAATTGGACCAAATTCAACAAAAATAACGAATATGAATACCAAATTAAATATCAAAAAAATAATCGTGACACATGACATGATATTGGCTTGACACATTGACATTTTTTATTAAAATTAAAAATTAAAAATTAAAAAAAAAACTAAAACCCCCAAAATGACACATGTTAGTTATTGTTCATACGATTAAATATTGTAATGATGTTAGAAAAAATGACCAAACTGAACAAGATATATGAATATTAATACCAAATTGAAAAAAAAAATCTGTGATCTTGAAAAAGCAAAACGAATATTAAAACAAAATCCGTATTTAAACCTTTATTATATATTTAACATATGAGATTATGCAGGACCGATATATATAAATGAAAAATCATTTTACTTCTTAATAATGAAATAATATTAATTTAGGTCATGGTACTTAAATTTAGTCTTAAAAATTTGATATTGTCATGATTTTAAAATTAGTTATATAAATTTAATATTTAATAAAAATATAAATTTCATATTATTAATTAATTAGTTATGAGTCTTCCTTAACATACATTAAATATTTATTTTTCATGTAAGAAAAGGAATGTTTTTATTTTTTTTATCTGCAATAACAAATTAAATTAATAAGGCAATTGGGTTGTAACATCCATTTAATAAATACGATTAATTAAATGAAACATAACACATGATATAACATAAAGAGCATTGTCATGGAGTACAAGTGTCACTCCCTACAATTAATCAAAACCTACGGAGAAAAAACTAACGCACACCACGATACCATTAACAAAAAGAACAAGAATAAATATTTTGACAGTCATCCAAAATATGTGCTCCTAGAGCAGGTACAGTACATAGGCCACAACCTTAAAGAGTACTCGAAGCAGGGAATCCAACCTAAGAATAGCTACGCAATGGACTTTCCATCACCCTGACGACCACTAGGGGTTCCCACATCTGCTCACATCAATAAATTGATGATCATCACAAAAGGAAAAAACCATACATAGAACACACAAGCAAACAGAAAGGATAAGCTAAAGTAGAAAGGTTTTTATCATACAATTGAACATAAACTTTAAAAGTCAAGAATACATAAATCAACCAAGCATGTGATGACCAACAAGCAAGACTCTAAGATTCAATTATCTGGATACATATAATCAGTTGGAATCACTGGATGCTTGCACTTGTGGTGGCCTCTACTGCTCTGTAGAGCCATTGCCAATGGGTTTCACCCTACCACGCACAAGGTTAGCCTTCAAACATCTAAGGCCATTATCCTGCCAAAGACTAGGGCTTCCTGCTACTCTCACCACTCGAGTTAGTACGCTTTACATGAGATTAACTAACTCTTTAGAGTTTCAGGATGAAATCCTTACTTAATTATATACTAAGGCACCACCACGAAACCTTATTAACAGGTTCGTGGAATTACGTCCTAACCATGAGGTACCACCATGAGCTCTCACCAAAAGGGGTCATGAAATTACGTCCTAACCATGAGGTACAACCATGAGATCTCACCAAGAGGGTCATGGAATTACGTCCTAACCATGAGGCACCACTATGAGATCTCACCAAGAGATTCATGGAATTATATCCTAAACCATACCAAAATCATGTCTCCCCAATCAACCACAATTTATCAAAGAAAGAATAGTCTCATGCCAATATTCATGTTTTCCATTTCACACTCAACATAGTAAATTCTCATTCTCATTTCATCGCACACAATATACATGGCATCATACTTCATGCTTTTACAGTAAAACACTCTATCAGGCAAGCAAGCAACCACATCAAAGAATCAATTAGAACAAGAGCACAAAACCTGCCCCAATCTCGCTCACGCTAGAAGTCCTCTCTCAAGCGAGAGAGGTTCTCTCGCTCAGGCGAGCCCATCTCGCCTAGGTGAAAGCTCGAAAAGTGGAATACTGGCTTCTGCAATTTCTAACTTAGGCGAGAGCTCCTCGCTTGAGCGAGATTGCTCCTCGCTCAAAACAAAGGTTTGTCGCCTGAGCGACAGTTCGAGAAGAAAACCTGGGCTAGCTTATACTAGTCTTGCGTAGGCGAGACTAGCTCGCTTGGACGATAAAACCAGTGCTCACCACTGTTCACGCGATTAACAACCACGCATTCGAGACTCAATCAACATTTATCAATATTCCAAGCAATCACAACAGCACCCAAGCATCTTAAACATGAAACAAAGCTAAAACAGGAGGATATGAAGAAAACAAGAAAACTCTAGCTTCCCTTATCTGGACAGGTGCTAGCGGAAGGCACAAGCACACAAAATGGAGGATTACTACAGCTTCAGGAACTGATTTGCGAGCTGAAAAATAGCAAAACAGATTTAAAACGAGTTCACCAAGACGAACCCTAGTTGGAAACACGGGAACATAGCTAGAAAAGAGGAAATATCAGTTGGGAGTTAACTTACGTGGAACAGAAATGGGGTTGAGCTAGTTTGAAGACGAATGAGACCCGAACCCTAGTAAAGCTTTGTTGAGGGAACAAGGAAGTGAGCAAAGATTCTGTTTTTGCAAAGTGGGCAAAATGGAAAACGAAGAGACTGAAAGGGAGTCCTTGGGGCACCCTTTGGGCTGGCCCTTAGGCCCAACAGATGAGGTTAGGCCCTAAAACATTATGGCTGAAAATAAGTGGACCTTACATGGGTTGCCTCAGCCCATATACAAAAGAGAAAGAAACTAAAAAAGAAAAGAGAAAAAAATCAAACATAATATCTCCTTAAAATCACGTGAGATTGTGCCAAACTGACAAAACATGAATAAACTCGTTACTCTTATACATGCCACAAAGAGGTGTTATGTAAACTCATTCAAAAATGTCATTTGTTGTTGAATATATTGGGTTCTTAATCATATATAGTTGTAGTTCTCCCTCCAAGCTTTCTACATTCCCTTTCCAATTTAAAGTTTTTGCATATTAACTCCTGCAAAATTGTAAACAACAACAAGATAAAAAAAATTTGAACTAATTTTCTTCTATACGAGTGTTATTAGGAGTCTATTATGGAATCAAAGCCTTCTCAATATATTTACAAGTCAAGTTATCCACTAAATAGGAAAATCTAGTTATGTACTACCTAAATTGGACCTTATTAATTAGAGATGTATTGGTTTATTTTTTCTACTAAAATACAAGGCAACTTTTGCAATGATAATTTCACAAGATCACAATTATTTATTTTAATTGCATATGATTAAATTTTAAAATATTATTGCTTATTTTCTTTCAAAGTAATTACTTCCTGAAATTAAATAAAACTTATTTAATTACTCCATCTGTTGGTAAGGCCCTGGTAAAGAGAAAATATAAGAAAATTATATATGGAATTCAATTTAAAGGATCATATCAATAATCTTCCTTGGACAGCCAAGAAACTTTAACAACCTCTTAGCAATATTTTTCCTATTAAAAGATAAAAACACGAAGAGCTGTGTGATAATGATTGTTTTCAATAATTACTTTAAGGTTAAAATACCCTTTTTGTCCTAATTTTTGTCAAGTTTTGTCAAATAAGTCCTAATTTTGGTATTGTGTTCAAACAGGTCCCAATTTTCGTCAATTTTGTTCAATTGGGTCATTTTTTGCTAACACCGTTTAAATCATTAATGGCCATGAACAATTTGGTTAGTAGGTGTTAACTCATTTTTTTAGTTTGGCTTAAAGTAACAAAACCTAAATTATACCCCTAATGTGGTAAGGAAGATGACTCATGATCGAATCCAAGAAAATGGTGCGTGTTAAGCAGTGGCGGAACTTGACCAAAAATTCTAGGGGGGGCAAATTATATTTGTTATATATAAATTATTTTTTTAATTAAAAAAAATTAATTTCTTTTAATTAAAAAAATCAATTTCTTTACATCATTTTTTTTATTCAAAATAAGCACTCATCACAATAAAATCTAAACAATAGAATTTAAACAATATAACAATGAATAATTTTCTAGACGCATTTGATATGAACCCATTTTAGATAAGTCATTCGTACCTTATCAATTTAATTTGGTGGGTATTGCCAAATTTGAAGACGCTTTCCCGAATCACGTTCTAAAGTATTTTCAAATTCATTATATGTAACTTTAGCAACCTTAGAGAGTTGTTTTTCGTTTTCTTCAATATTTGGAGTCTCATGAAGTTTCTCAATTTTAGATGACGTAGATGCATTTTTTTCATCTTCATCCCAAGCATTCCTCTTGAAAAAATAATCAATTCTTTTACTCTTTATCATAATTTTTTTAATATAAATTTTTCACCTCTCACCTATTTACAAAAAGATAAAATTATGAATACCCCAAATTAAATCTTAGAAGCAAGACTCAATATTTTAAGAAAACTAATAACTTCTAAATGATTAGCTTCCCTTACCTTAGAGTAGATTCCTAATATTGTTCTTCCCTTACACAACTTCAAAGCCTAAAATAGCTCTATCTACGTAAAGAAGAGTTTGATCAACAATTAAAGCATGATTTTATAATCTCTAACAGATAGAGATATGTCTAGAGCGTAGAAAAGCCACATACAATAGAAAAACATATTGCTTCAAAAATAAAAAGGAAAAGATGAACTTACTCAAAAGAAGAAATTGTTCGGTCCAAAATGTTCCTTAACTCTTCAATTTTATCGTAGTGCAATTTGATTTTGAAAATAATAAGGAATTGATGGTGAAAATTGAGATGAAAATAAAACGGGAGAAAGAGATGAAGGCACGTAAGAGAGAAACCAAATAAAAAAGTTTAAGAAATTATATTAGAAAAAAAACATAATTTTAAATTTTAAAAAAGATTTTTCAAACTAAATTAATATAAATAAGGTAATAATATATAAATAAGTAATAATATATAAATAAAGTAATAATATATAAATATATTTTTTTAAATATATAGAAAATAAAATAAAATAAAAATCAATTAATATAAATAAAATAATAATTTATAAAAATTATTTTTTAAATACAT
>Ga0214545_1005200_pt1 | contig 23738 bp, 6 predicted proteins | sample CNSS4metaG_FD_160064 | JGI IMG/M metagenome (GOLD analysis project Ga0214545, IMG submission 160064) | Root nodule microbial communities from cowpea collected in UCLA plant growth center, Los Angeles, California, USA - CNSS4 | ecosystem: Host-associated > Plants > Roots > Nodule | place: USA...
AAATTTGGTTAAAAGGACTAAATTCACGCATTTTGAAAGATGAAGGACTAAATTGGTATAAAGTTTTGATGAGGGACTAATTCCAAAATTCACTAAAACTTGAGGGACCAAAAACATATTTAACCCATATATATATTTAATTTCTTTGTAAAGTTTCTAAAAAAAAAGCTAGTTTTTAAATGGCTTGGTATAAAAACACAATAAATATATATACTCAATATTATTTTTCAAGATTCTCACTGCAATCAACAATATTGTCTTGTCTAGTTTCACTGTTACTTGCAGTCTCGTTGCTCACATCATTATAGTGAATATAGTAAAAAGGAATACAATAAATACAGAAAAAGAAGAGTGAACTAATGAAAATTTTTGAATATTTCTCTAGCATAGATTCTATAAAATCTACTAAAAAAGTAAATCAAATAAACAAACATATTCACAAGTAACAAATTATAAAGAATAAAAGAAAATTATTCTAGACTCAGATCTGAAGTTACACATTGAATCAAATCCTAGAAAGTCCTGCATTTGTCATGTCAAAACCAATCCTAATTCATATGGTCTCTTTTTATCATGACATGGTAAGTTCACTTATAGCTTCGTTAGAAAAGGGATCCCTGACCCCAAATCCCGCTATAGAAACCTCTTTCACTATCACCACTTAGACTTTATCTCTATATCAGTTTGTGAGTCAAACATAATTAAGATGACTTCACAAAGAGGATCCCTAGCATAACACTAATAACCACTATGACATTCTTCCTTAGGAATGATACAATAATCTCACAATAATCAAAATCAAATCATCTCATTAATTTACATGGATAACACCCTATTAAAGTCATTCCATTTCCTTATCATAACAATTTCTCAGTAAGTTCTTCACAGTTTATAAACCACATCAACTATTAATTTAACAAATTGTGAGTTCACTTACTCTTATAATCAGACGAGCTTTCCCTAGAGGAGTACTCACTCATCGACTAGATTGAGTTTGGCTTTCGTTCAGCGAGAGTCTAGTCGCCTCAACAAACAAACCTCCCCTAACTCTCTAACAAACTCAATTTAGCACTCGCTCAACGGGGAATGGGCTTGCCCAACAAATCTACATAACACAAACTCACAATTCAGCATAAAAGAGGATTGTCTTGGCTCTAACGAGTGTTTGTCTCCTATATGCAACTCAAAATTAGTACCAATTTAGTCAAAATGACTCCTTCGAAGCCAAGAATGCCACTCCATAGATCCAATCCCGATTTCACAACTCAAAGGCCAATTCAAAAGTCCTTATTTGTCAATTTTTCCTCAAATCAATCAAATGTAATACACCAATTCAACATTTAATTCAGAAAGAAACAATCAATTCATACCATACAAATCATACAAATCAAATGTGAAAAGACTAAAATTTGTTTCCCTTACCTTGGTTAAACAATCTCGAATCTTGCAAATGCTCCTTTAAGCTTTTTCTCTCAAGGATGACCTAACTAGTCAAATGAGATCCCAATTAAAAATCCAAACATATTACCATGCACTCGGTCCACGTGCAATCTAAAGAGCAAAACTACCTTAAAAAGGGCAAAAGAAGAAATTACTTTGTTCTTCACTTTGATCAAGTGATTATGTAGAGTTCTTCACTAAGAACACTCTTACAATCTTTGATCTTCAAAAGGATGAAAAGTAAAGTCAAAAATTTTTAAAAGGGTAAAAAGAAAGTCTAGATGATAATTTTAATAAAATGAACTTTTTAAATCTATTTATAATTTAAACCTTTATTATCAAAATATTATGGTGTTATTTTTTAAAAATCACTATTGTTCTTAGATATTTTCTAGATTTTCACATTGATAGTATATTATTTCTTATTTTTAATGTTAATATATTATCCGAAGATAATCAACACACTCTAAGTAATTTTAATGTTACCTTTTAATTATATATTTTTAATTTTTGGTAAGTAAAAAATTATATATTTATTTAATTAAATAAATTCTAAAATAAATTTTTTATTTCAAAATAACTAAATAAATTTTTCAAATAACGATTATATAAATTTTTAATATTATTTTGACAACATTTGTAAAACCCAATTCTTTAAAAACACAAACAACACTTCCCCTCTGAACCATCCCTTTCTCTCAACCTTCTTCCCTCTAATCCTCACTCAATCGTAAACCTTTTCTTTAGTAGATATTGTTGTTGGAAGCACTGAGGAGTCATATATCGTGTCACCAATCAAAATTTTGGTTAGGGTAAGCTATGTTCATCTCTGTTCTAAGGAGAAAACCAATTTGTTTTCTTTTTTTCTCCAAATTTTCCAATATGCATGGGAGTGTTGTCAATCCTATGAATTCTCTCTGATGAACACATCCATGTCTTTGGATCATTGTTCTAATCATCTGTTGGTTTTCTGTTGTTTTTTTAGGTTGAAGGGAGGATTCTTAAGAGCAAAATTTGTTTTTGAAGCTCTTAACAAGTGTAAATTAGTTTTGAGGTCAAGAAGCTAGGTTTCGTTGAAATTTTGAAATAAATTGCTTATCTTGATTCTAAATGTGTTGAATTGATGAGTGAATTGAGCTAGAGTAGGTTGTGTTTCGTTTTTGGTTTAGATGTTGGTTTTGTATGCTGAAAGTAAGTAAAAATTTGTTATTCTAAACGAGAATTTCTAATTTAAGCGAGAGCCTTCTCGAGAAAATAATCTAGCTTAAGCGAGAGCTCCTCTCACGAAAGTGAGAATTTCTAGCTTAAGCGAGAGGGTTATTGGAACTCTTTTTGTCTCTGTTTAATTTTTAGCTCAAGTGAGGATTTTTAGCTTAAGCGAGAGCTCTTGTTGCTCAAGCGATAACTTCTAGCTTAAGTGATAGCTCCTATCACTCAAACGAAAATTTCTAACTTAAGCGAGACCTCATGTTACTTAAGTGATAATTCCTAACTCAAGTAAGAATTGCTACAGAACTCTTAATTTCTTTGTTTATCTGTGATTGACTAATTTATTTAAAAGTATGAAGTATGAAGCTAAGCATGACTTGATGTGTTTAGCATGGAAATATGAGTTATTCTTAGATAACATGTGAATTATGTGAGAGTTTCATGGAGAAATTCCTTTTGGTGGTAATATAATGTATGTAATGATTTATGGATTCAAGTAAGGTTACATTCTAATTGGCAATGGCTCTTCAGAGCAATAAAGATCACCACCACAAGTGCAAGTTTTAGTGAATCTGATTTCATTATATATATCCAAATAATTGAGTTAGAGAGTATACTATTGCTTGGTATTACATGTTTCTTGTGCTTCCATGACTTGATTATTATCTATTAATTTAGTTTCATTAACTTACCCTTTTTTCCTTGTGCTTCTATTTCCTTGTTTGTCTTTTCTTTTGCAATGATCACCAAAAATTGTAGTGAGCAGATGAGGAGATGCTTGTTGATCCTGATCAGGTGGAGGATGATGTTGGTGTTTAGAGTAGATACTATAGATCAACCCATCTTCCTCTTAGCATCATTTTAAAAACTCTTTTTATGTTCCTAGTCTTTTCTTGGGTTGTTTTGTGTCCTTAGATATCTTGTATACCGTAGATATTTTTGGATAATTGTACTAGTTATTCTAGTATACTTTCTCTCTTGCTCTATTATATTATATTACATAATGTGTTATTTAATAGTTTTTTTTATTAAATTAGACGTTACAAAATTAATTTCTTTATTTAATAAAATAAATAAATAAATAGTTTTTTCTTTATTTTAAAATATTGAATAACTTCTCCTTTTGAAAGTAACAATTACATAATTTTTTCTCATTATAGTTTTACAAAATTATATATTTTTCCATGTGTTTAGTTAATTATTCATAAAAATAATAAAAGTATACGTATTTTTCGTTAGTATAATTAAATTGAATTAGTTTTCAAATTAGCCTGTTTTTAAGAAAATAATTCTAATGTAATATATTATTGATTATTCGGTTTCTCTTACACAGTAAAATTTATATTTTAAAATATTAAATACTTTATCTTTTATTTAGTACCATTTTCTATTAGATAAAAAAACACCATAAGAGAATTAATGTAAGAAATAGAATAAATATGTTCTTATAAGATATGGATAAAAAAGAGCTAAATTTTTGTTTTCATATTTTTTTAATTTTCTCCTTTAAAGTAATATTAGTGTATGAGAGATACTTTTGTCGTCATAATTTTTTTTTAAAGTTAATATAGGTGATTATATAAGAAAATAATGAATGGTTTGTAGTATATTGTGTTATTGAAAAATGTTGATAATTTGTACTGGTGCATTGTTGTAGTTAAAATGCGTGTGGAATCACTTTTATCTGAATTGCTTTTTTTATTTTTTTTATTTGAAATATGATTAAAAAATATATATGAAATATGTAGAGGAAATAAATAAATCTGTTTATATATTATAGATTGTAGGTATAATTAGTTAAAATTTAATTTTACCTTAAGCCTCATCAAAGCCAATGGCTTCGGCCCTGCCAATAATGTTCAATAATGGGCCCTTCATAGTACATATAATAAATTCCAAACTTGTGAATTCCGAACTAGCCCATTATAGAGAAGAGAAACTATTTTTTACTGTAGTAAAAAAACTCAAATAATAATAATAATAAGAAGAAAACTCATACTACTATTATTATTAATAAAATAAAATAAAAACTAATATATTTTTAGCTTTTTATTTTTAATTCTTATTCAATTTTTAACATCTTTACTTTCTAAAATGTTCATTGTTAGATTTTTTATCAAATAATGTTAATTAATGATGTGACAACCTACAAACTTATCATTTTAATTTAATAGATTAGTCTTGTCTATTCATTTTAATTACCTCTTTAAAACAATTTTACGTTGTTATATAATTATAAACTACAATGGATGTAAGCCAACTAAAATCAATTTATTGAAACATTAGTTCCGAAGTTTAAGAAAATTCAAAATAACTATCAGCATGTAAAAATATTCTTTGAATTTGACTATTTGTTGTCAATTTCATTTAGAAAACAAAAAAGGGATTAATGTTTATTACTTAGGTCATGCACGTTTTTAAGCTTTAGACTATAAGATTTTTCATTTTTTTTTCTTACTTTAAATCAAAGGAATAATTTAAAAATGTTATACCTTCTTAAATCCAAAATAGTTTCAATCCAAAATCCTTTTACCTTTTTATATAATTTTAAATAATAAAATTCTTATAAATATGGTATATGTGACATCCCATTTAAATAGAATAAATTTTTATTAAACGAAGCATCGCATAATTATAAATAAATAGAAAACGAGACAAAAGTATAAAAAAGATTTACTGTTACAATCATCCATAAAATATACTAGAAATAAAGTCTAAGGCACAACGATGCCATGAACGGAGTTTGAAATGGATATTAGATTAAACTTGAAGTTCGCTCATAGAGCAAATAAACAACAAAGGCCACAGGCCCCAAAAGATGCTCTAAGGAGCAAGGTCCAACCTTGACTAAAAAGTAGCACTCCCCTCATCCAGATGACTACTAAGAGTTTTCACATCTACTCACACCAAATAATTGGTGATCATCACAAAAAGGAAAAGCCAAACAAAGAACAGAAACACAAAGAGAAAATGATAAGGTAGAGTAAAAAGAAATTTTGAACATGTTATAGTAAGCAGATAATTAAAACAGATTATAAACATGCAAAACAATAGGCATTCAATCATGTGATAGCAAACAAACAAGACTTTATGACTTAATTATCTGGATACATATAATAAGATCGGATTCACTGGATGTCTGCACTTGTAGTGGCCTCTACTGCTCTGCAGAGCCATTGCCAATGGGTTTCACCCTACCACGCACAAGGTTAGCCCATGATCATCTAGGGTCATTATCATGCCAAAGACTAGGGCCTCTTGTTACTCTCACCACTTAAATTAGTTTGTTTTACGTGAGATTAACTGACTCTTTAGAGTTTTAGGATGCAACCTTGCTTGAATCCTTATCTAATTATATACACTACAACAGCATCATGAAGTCTCCCCAAGAGACTCATGGAATTACGTCTATCTCATTCCATATCCATGTTCTCACACCAATTCCACATAAAACATTTCATTCTCATGCCAAGGAACAACCAACCAACCAACCCATTTTTCATTCCACACCAAATATAATCAAAATTCAGTTCCATTACAACATAGAAGATAGGTATGGTCACATACTTCGAGTTTGAAAGATAAATAAAACAATCATGGAACAATTTTGACCAGTATAGTGTTTTCTGCACGAGTCTCGCCCAAGCTAGAGGGCTCGAACATTGTACACTGCAGGTTTCCATGGGTTCTCGCTTAAGCGAGACCTTCTCGCCTGAGCGAGATGATTCGTCGCACAAAACAGAAGCTCGTCGCTTGAGCGAGAGTTCGAGCAAATACCAAGGCGAGCTTATGCTATTCTCACCTAGCCGAGACAAGCTCGCTTGGGCGAAAATATCAGTTCTCACCACTGTTCACGCGTGCAAGTCAGATTCAAGTAATACCAAATAACAACTCAACATTTCCAGACAATCACAATACCAAGCAAGCATTATAAACATGTAACAAAACTAAAAATAAGCATATATTTTAAGAACATGAAAAATCCTAGCTTCCCTTACCTTTGAGTGAAACTGAGCTCAAAGAGAAAAAAACATGTAGTGGGAGGAGCACTAGTACTAGGAAAGCTTAAAGAGCTAAAATAGAAACATAGGGAGATGAAAATGATACCAAGACATGGATTAAGGTAGAACCAGAGCTTAGGAGCTGAAAACGGAAAGGAATAGAGGTTGGGAGATTACTTACTTGGAGGAAGCTTTCGACTAGCTCAGAGGGGAAGCTTGCTTAAGCCCTAGCAGAGCCTCTTTTGGAGAGAAAAGAGAGAGGGTAAATGAGCTGTCTTAGGAGTGGGAGGTAGAATGGAAAATGAATAGGCAGCTGGGGGTTTTAGGGAACAAGGGGTTGGCTATGGGCCTTTTAGTAAGGCCAGACCCAACGTTTTTAAGACAAAAAAGTGAGTCTCACATTATATATTTTATTTGTTATTTTTTCCTTTTTTTATGTTGTAAGAAAAATATTCTTCTTTTAAATCTTTATCATTCTATCATGTACTAAAATTTTTTATTTTTTTAAGTATTTTGTAATTTGATTTTTATCATTAAAATGATAATTATTACTTTAATCTTCTTATTTTAATTCACTATTAAATATTTCTTTACTAAATTATTTTGAGTTTGTTTTTTCTCTTTTTATTCTTCAAAAATGATTTAATTAACTAGTTAAAAATACTTGAAGAAAAAATAAAAATTATCAACAACTATAAATAAAAGGATAAAAATAACAAGTCAAAATAAAAAAATAATAATTAACGAAGATATAAATAAAAAGATAAAAGTCACGAGACATTCAAATAAAAAACCTTAATTGATGAACTATATATAAAAAATAAAAGGTATAATAAAGGCAAAGAAGAGTGAATCAAATTGAGGATGGTGACAAACAAATTTGTATGATAAAGGCAAAGAAGGGATGTATCAAGGAAAATAGAATAAAAAAAGAGAGTCGAGCAAACAATATGCTAAAACATCAAAAGAAACTTGATTGAGATGGATGACATTAAGGAACTGAATCGAGGTGAGGAAAGATTAAGAGAAGGACAATCAAGAGCTCACTAGTGCAGATTTGGACGTTTACAACGTCTTTTATGTCTCGATTAAACAAGAATAGAAGCATATTCGTATGTAATCACATTTTTGCAATTTCATAGAACTTTTATGCCTTTATTGTCCAAATAACTTAGGCATAAAGGTTTTTCTGCCTCGGTTATAATATAATCGAGGCCTAATGTCTCCAAAAATTTTCAAATTCGCGTTCTTTTGAATTTTTATTTGAATTCCGAGGATTCGACCTCAATTCCCCCCAAACTGAGGCATACAACCTATTTTGCCTCGGTTGCAAGTTACCCGAGGCATAAAAGCGACATTTTTTAATTATTTTATTTAATATATATGGCCTCGGGTGGTCTTAGAACCGATGCAAAATGGTTAGAAATGGACTTTATGTCTTGATCGTACTCAGATAGAGGCAGAATTGGCCTTTATGCCTCAGTTTAAAATAATCGAGGCAGAAATCTAGCTTAAAAATCCTTAATTTTAAAACGCAATTTTCTTCGTCTTGCACCAGCAACGTTCTTGTTCTTCTTCTCCCATTGCAAGCTCGTCCAGCAACATCCTTACCACCATCTGCGGATTAGTTCTGTCACGATTGCGCCACCAATGGACCTCCACTTCGCCACTATTATTGCTCATCGTTAAACCTTGCGATTTTGGGGTATTCTTATGCATTTTTCTTCATTTTTGGTTGAATATGCCTACACCATCAGTTTTTTGTTTCGTTTTTGCACCATCAGTTCATGCTTATGCAACATTGAGGTTTTCGTGTTCAGGCACAGTGATTGCAGGTGCATTGCCGACATGGTGGTCCGAACAAATCTGGTGCCGCGAGGTGAAGATGGTGGCAGCGTAGTGGCTGTGAGATTGCAAGTGATGGAAGCTCTAGGGTTTTTAGTTCTATTTTTTTAATTTTTAATGACTATTATGTCCTAGTTATCTCTAGAACCCAGGCAATAAGACTCAATTTTATGCCTCGGTTCATAACCGAGGTAGAAAGGTCACCTCTTTTTATCTCGACTGGATATGCGTTGGTTCTTAAACTAAAACGAAATGACCAAAATAAATGCGGTCAAAACCCTTTTTATGCATTGGTGGCTGAAGTTAAATCAAGAAGAGTCGTTATATGTAATAATTGTTATAAAACGTGAAATCAATAAAAATGAGAACATTTGAGGTTAAGTGGGTAGTTTAAAAGCAATTACTTTTATTTGTGTATTTATCTTTTATTGTTGTTACCCGGTAACTGTTAACAAAAGGAAAAAAATACAAAGAGATAATTCAAATATAAACAAAGGGTGACAAATTGCATATACAAAGTTCATACGGTTTAAAAATGTCAGAATCAGGAAGAACTAACAAATTTGATGATGGTTATTGTAACGTCCCAATTAAATAGATAAACCAATTTAACAAAACGTCGCATACATGAATATTCAGAGAGTGCGGAAATTGGATATGAGGGTACACGATACCCCAACCATGTTCATAACGAAAGGGAAGAGGCACTACACTGCTTAACATCAATACAAAGGATCAACAGTAACACAAGTTCTTGTCCAGAATAGAGAATCTAAATACTAAAACTCCTTCAGCTGCAGCTCCATAGTGAGCCCCATACCCGTCCCTAACCATCAAGTTGTAGCATCCCTATTGTCATCACCATTGCCACGGATTCTCACATCTGCTCACATCAATAGAATTGATGATCATTGCAAAGGAGGAAAACCACACACAACCATACAACAAGCGAAAGGGTAAGCTAGTGAAAAAGTTCTCATGTCATACACTCAACATACAATGACATAGTCAAGCATAAATATGGGGAAACCACACATGATTTACCAAACCATTCAAGACTTCAAGACTAGACTATCCGAATATGCACAATGAGGCACCACCACGAGACAGTGGAATTATGTCCTAGCAGTGAGGCATCACCGCGAGACCTTCGCGGAATTACACCCTTACACAAGGCACCACCATGTGGCCTTCGTGGAATTACGTTCTGGCCTTGAGGCACCACCACGATACCCTCGTGAAATTACATCCTGATCTTGAGGCACCACCATGAGCTCTCACCTCGAGGTTCATGGAATTAGGTCCGATACCTGAGACACCACCGTGGACTCCCCCTAGAAGGGCCCATGGAATTATGTCCATATGATGAGGCACCACCACGAGTCCCCGCTACAAGGGTCATGGGATTACGTCCTACACAAACCTTACTCATACAGTATCAACCAATCATGAAGTTCCTATGCATACCATTAACATGTCATTTAGTATAAATGACCAACCATAAATCATATCTCATGCCAAGCTCATTACCAATTCATTAGTTCACACCCATAACATACATAGTACATGTATATCCAGCCCCTTTTATGTAATAAATCATTGAACCAGCCAATCAATAACCAACAACATTCATGAAATAAAGATCAGCAAGAACCCAAGCTAGGTCTCGCTCAAGCCAGGAACCCTCGCCCAGGCGAAAGAGTCCTTTCACTCAGGTGACAAGCCCTCGCTTAGGCGAGACTGCCAACAGCGAGAGGTATCAAAAGCGACAAGTCATGGTCTCCACACGATCTCGCTTAGGTGAGCTCCTCTCGCCTGAGTGAGACGTTGCCTCGCTCAAACAAGATTTCTCCGCCTGAGCGAGAGCTCGGAGGTGAACCTGACTCATTTTCTACAAGTCTCGCTAGGGCGAAGCAGGCTTGCTTGGGCGAGATCGTCAGTTTCTCGCCACTGTTTTCTTACACAGCCACACACACAGATTCCAACCAACATGCCAAAGCATTCCATGCATTCACAAAATCACACCAACCATAGAATCGTAAAAAAAAAATAACAACAGGACAAATAAAACTCAAACTAAACAAGCAACCCTGGCGTCCCTTACCTGGAAAAGGGCTAATATTGGACTTCGACTCTTAAGCCAGCGAAACCAGTAGCACCAAGGACAGATCTATGAACTGGAACAGTGGCACGAAAAAGGAGATTGGATTCATACAATGAGTCCCGACATAAACCACGAAAACAACTTAGAAAGGCTAGGTTCGAGAACTAACTTACGTGAAAGGGAGACGGAGGTTGAACTCACTTGAACTTGAGTAGATTTCCAAACCCTAGCAGAGGTTCTGTGGAGAGAAAATGAGTGAGTTAGGGCACTGATTTTTCAGAATGACTTGCAATTGAGGAACCTTGACTGCTTTAGGGGTCTTGGCACCCTATGGGGCAACCCTTTAGGCCCAACAGTGTGGCAGCCCTTAATATTAGGGTACTCAATAAAAGTGGGCCTCACAGTTATAACAATTTAGATCACCACTTTTATTGATTTACTTTACCGGTTATTATTCTATCATTGATAATTTATTTTTGTGCAATTTATATTTCTACAAACCCTTCATGTTCATTGTCTTCTTTATTTTTCATTCTATATTTTATCTTTTCTTTTTCATCCATCGTCCACTCGTTGAAAAATAACAAAAACATAAAAAATATGATTGTTCGAAAAAAAAATGCACTTATTAATTAAAGTCCATATTTAATAAAAATTTAGTGATTTAAAGATCTCTACAACTTTGATTTATAATATAAGCAAATTATTTATCAAATTCGTTCGTTCTAAGAGCGGATGCGTAAACAGTTTAAAACAAATTTATAAATTTATAAATTTGCTAACCTAGTATAAACGTTTCCGCTTGAGTTCATTAAGCAACAATGTAAAATATATCAAATCTAAATCCTCAAGAAACAAAATTATAAATAAAAAATGAAAGTAACGACATGTTCATAACATCAAATCAAATAATAAAACCATTCTTTTGATAAAAAATCATTTTAAATTTTACAAAGTACTTAAATCTTAATTTAAACATTTAATTTTACTATTCCTAACCTAAAAGTAATATATTTCTTTAATGTATTTGCAAAAAAATATTTTGCAACGGCAGAAAAAGCTATTGGCGTTTCTCTGATAAAGGGTAGAAACAGTTATCGTTGTTTTGAGGATGAAAAGAGTTGAAGCTTGTTTTGGTGGTGTGAATATCCGTGAATGCGGTGTGTAGGCATGGGACCCGTGTGCAATCAGAAGAGAGAGAAACTCAAACACAAATCAAAAATCAAAAATCAAAATCGAAAAATAAACATAAAAGAAAGCGAAGAAGACTTCAACATCACGACACTGTCCCATGGTAAAAGACAGCTAGCAACGAACGCGGAGCATCACCTAACGTTGTTTGTTGCCCATCACTTTTTTTTTTTTTTTCAATTTTTTTGTTCTCACCACTCTTTTAAACCTTCTTCACTCTCCTCTCTCTCCTTTCAAAACCTTTCTCTTTCTTCTCTCTCACATTCTACTGTAGTTTTCTCTGCAATGCAGATCAGTCTCTAACATTCTTCTTCTTCTTCTTCTCAGGTTTGTAAACCTTTGCTCTTCTCACTTGGGTTCATTTGAATTCATCTTATTTTTGTTGAAAATTATAATTATATTTTTTCTATTTGATATCAAATTTTTATTTTTTATGAAATGTAGATTTTGATATCAAACTACACACCATCATCTTTAATTGTGTACTGGTCTATGTACTTGCAATAACTTTTCCTTTTTCGTTTCTGTAGTTTAAAATATTTTATTTTAATTTTATAATTATCCTTGTTCTTTGTCTTTATTGACAAATCTGGCTGACGAAATTGTAGACTATATCAAGTTGACACTGTAGAGAGTAAATAGAGAAAGTCTTTTTTTTATATATTTTTTATTTTGAGTGAAAATACGAAATGAGTTATTATGAGATATTTTCATTTTGTAATGTGTTTTCTTTTGCTGATGTTTTTGTTTGTTCAGGTTTGGATTTTGAAATTATTCAAACATTGCTGATTTACTTTATTGTAAAGGTAAGGTTTTGTTCTACTTGTTCTCCTTCATTTTTCATTAAATGGCTTCAATTTTTCTAAAGGGCTAAGAAAATTGAATGTATTCATCTTCAGTTTGATAATAGCAAAGAGTGGAACAAATTTGGTACCAGCTATTACGCATGCCAAGTGTTTGCTGAAATGACACAATTTTTTATCTCAGCTTTTTGTTTCATGGAAAAAAAAAAAGTGGTGAATTTGTATTGAAGTGGTTTTGAAAGTTTTATTACTAAAACTTACCAAAAGAATAAATAAATTTCTTAACTAAGGTTTTCAATTCTTATGAATTTTGATGAAATTATATTTGACTACAATAAAAAATTAAGAAATCCCCCACCATTTTTTTTTACTTTTATTTCTGTAATTTCCAAAACTGGAATCTTCAAAGTTTAAGAAACCCATATGGTATAAACTTTATCCCAGATTTCATTTCTCAAATAACAAGAAAACAATTAAAAGTAATACTATATTTAAACATAAATTATTTTTCTCTTAAAGTTTGTTTATCGATAAAATAAAAAAAAGTCACACTTGACATACTTTTTTTTTATAACAGCACCGGCATATAAGAATCCTTACATGGAAAGTAAAAGGTCTATATTCCATAATATATTCATTAAAATTTTATGCATTGTTATATATTTATTACAACTTTTATCCATTTCCATTTCGATAATTGTTATATATGTATTTTGTTTTTTCTTTTTCTTTTTCTAATTTTCTTTTAATGTATAATGAAAATCAGAAAAGTTATATGATAAGTGCTAATATGTTCTTTCTCTTTCATGGTGAACACCCTCCATCTTTCAGTAGGTCCCACGACATGGGTACTCACTCCTACTAATAACCTATTTCGAAACCATTCACACTCATTCATCCTTCAAACAAACACAACCTTAAAAACAGAACAAAAAAAAAAAAGCGCTTTGTTCCTTTTTCTCTTCCATTCCCTACTCTAAATTTTTCATTTTCACAGGAAAGAAAAAAGGAGGAAAAAAATGATCGGAAACTTCATTGACGACATTGATTGCGGCAGCTTCTTCGACCACATAGACGACCTCCTCGAATTCCCCGAGGAAGAAACAGCCGTCACAGACACTACTGTTGTTACACCGGTTGCTCCTCCGACAACCTTCTGGCCGGCAGAGTCTGACTCGCTTCATGCCACCAATACGGTGTTTTCCGGCAACACTGTGCCAGACCTCTCGACAGAGCTCTCTGTTCCGGTGAGATTCCAAACTCTTCTGACATCTCATTCGTCCACGTGTGTGCTGAAAACGCGGTCACGTGCGTTTCGTGAACCAGTTGCGTGATGTTTTATCAACGCCCTGGTTTTGGTGGTGTTTTTATTACATGTCTGTTACTGGCTGTGTGATTACAGGTTTTTTGTTCAAATCTTTTTCTCTATCTTCAATACTCCAAACTTAGCCTTAATTTCGATTTTGGAGTTACAGAGTTTCATACGTTTCAGTCAAAGAATCCCTAATTTTTAAACAGTTTCATTTTTTCAATATCATTACTTAAAAATACTTTATTTTTTTTATTTTAACAGCTTTTAATAAAAAAAAAAATACTTGTAAATTTTAACAATTTAGATTGTATTTAAACCAACTTTTAGTAAAATTATTTTGTTTCTTAACTTTAAATATGTTTGGATAAATTTTTTGATTGTAATAAATAAAAACCATCACTTCTAAAGTAATTAATTTAATATTTTACGTAGTACTTTTTCAAAGTTACATATCTCGTTCAAACATATTAAATGTAAAGTTAATTTATTGAAAACGTAAAATACATTTAATACTTATATAAATGAAATTGGTGTACTTGGGATAAATTTTGAATTTTAATTATTAAAGTAATAATTACTTAGAAAATAAATTAGATGACATGTAGAAAATATATTTTGATATATTTTTATACGTGTTATATACATGTTAATAAATTTATTATTGTTATAAAATAGTTAATAACAAAAGAGTAGAAATAAAAGAAAAATAAAAAATGAGAAAATAAAGAATAATTTTTTTGTATTTTAATACTATTTATAGATATAAATTATATTATGAATTATATGAGTATTAATATATTAATTATATAGATAACTGTATCACATCAAGGACCAGCATCAATAGCGATTATATGATTATATAATTAACGATAGAGTACAAAATATTTTTTCTGTTTGTATTTTTATTTTCTTTTCATATACACACATCTAAATAATATTCTTTCAAAACCAATAAAAGTTGTCTTTCTAATTTTTTTTCCATTTTATTAAATATTTAATTTTCACCGACAAATAATGTAATCACATTATTCTCAAATATAATTTTGGATTTGGGAGGTTGCATTGGGGGGAGTTGAACAAATTTCCAAATATTCTTAGACAAGGGTAGTTTGGTCATTTGTGGATAGTTGATTGTGTCGGTGAGAAACAAGAGCACATCATCCACTTCAATGGTGGGGTTGGGGTGGCTAAATTATTATGAATATCATTATTGACAGTCACGTGACTTAGCATGTGACGCCATAATGACTATTTACAAAGGTTGTCACACTCTTCATAGTAGTAGCACCTCATGCTTCATAAGGTGTGAGTTGGTCAAAATCTGTTAACATGCATGCTCTAATTAGTTGTTAAATAATTGATTTTTATGATAAACAAATTAATCAAAATTTACTTTATGTTCTCCTCTTTTGTTGACTTCACATTATACTTTTTTTTGTCAGTTTCTTATGCAATTATAGAGGAAGTCAGTAATGTCAAAATATTACTCTGAAGATTATTTTATCTGTAGTTTTTTAGTTAGTGTAAAACCTATGAAAAAAATGTATTTTGTGAAAAACAATTTTAAGGTTTTTAAAGTTTTTTTTAACCTGAGTAGATCAGTTAATGATAAATTTAGTTCTATGTTGATGAATTTGATTATTACACTGTTTGATGTCGTATTGATTTACTACTTTTTATTTTTTTATATTTTGTATATGTATCTTTATAATTTTATCATAGATTTAGGGTGATATATAGTGTTTCGTGTTTTTTTTTTTTAATAAAATTTTCATACGGCTAAAGTGAGAAAATTACTTATAAATACTTTCTCTATTTCATCATAATTACTGTAGTTTAATGTAAATTTATTGAACAATTGCAATTTCTCAATTCATTTCTTATTTAGAGAATGTTTAAACAAATTTTGTCCAAGGAAAGTGAAAAACTAGATGAAAATGTGAGATAAGTTTTTCCTTTGGTAAACAGAAAACCTTAGCAGCAGCATCAATGGTAAACACTAACTATGTTTCACATTGTTCTTATTCCAGTTTGAAGACATTGTACAATTGGAATGGCTGTCAAATTTTGTCGAGGACTCTTTCTCCGGAGGGAGTCTCACCATGCAGCAAGAGCAGCCACAATGCACCAACAAGGAGGACACAACTCATGCTCAATTCCAGACAGCAAGTCCAGTCTCAGTCCTTGAAAGCAGCACGTTCTCTTCCCGGGAGAAGGCTGCATCTCGTGGCGCGGAGATTTACATCCCCGTGCCATGTGGACGTGCACGAAGTAAACGTGCACGTCCTGTAGCCTTCAATCCTCATCCAGTGATGCAGCTGATCTCGTCGGCGTCTTCCACCAGCGAGAACACACATCACAACACCACCGCCACCTCCAAGACGTCCTCAGACTCTGAGAATTTTGCCGAGTCTACCATCAAGACACCAAAACAGGTCTCTGGTGACCACAAGAAGAAAAAGAAGATCAAAGTGACTTTCTCAGGTGGTGAAGACCACAATGCTGCACCATCACAAACAGTGAGAAAATGTGTTCACTGTGAGATAACCAAGACACCACAGTGGAGGGCAGGGCCAATGGGGCCAAAAACACTCTGCAATGCTTGTGGCGTGCGCTACAAGTCAGGGCGGCTCTTCCCCGAATACCGGCCGGCCGCCAGTCCGACGTTCTGTGCAGCTGTGCACTCCAACTCCCACAAGAAGGTCCTTGAAATGAGAAACAAAACAGTCTCCAAATCTGGTTTTGCAGCAGATTCAGAGTCCTCACCAGAACTTATTCCAAACACTAACACCAGCCTTTCACTGGAATACATGTGAAAGGAATGATCCTAGTAGTTGGAGTTTCTCTGATTCTCTTTCAATTCCTCTCTTGAGTCATCATCATCATCATGTCTTATACAAGGCTTTGAATTGCATTCTGCAAACTGCAGTAGTAAGCTTTTTTTATAGGTATCTGCAACTGCATTGTGGTTGCTGTTGTGACTGCATTAGCCATATTTGTCCACAATTTTGATGCATGACAACCACAAGTTTAAACCTTAAACCTTAAACCTTGAACCTTAGTCTTGTTATGTTTTTTATTTTTCATTTATTTTCTCATTGGGTTTTGTACAGGGCTGGAATTGGTGATAGGAGCATAGAATATGGTCATAAGTTAGCTATATTTAGAAGAGGGTTGTAATGAGAACAGAGGAAGAAGTGATATAGAGATGCAATTCAAAGAGGATAGAGTCATTAGTGTTAGCCATTTAGGTTTAGTAATGTAGCAGAACTCAGCAGGGTCATAGAACTGGTTTTTATTTTTCTTCATTTATTTTTGCTTCCAACCATCTTTCTATGTAGCAATTCTTTTTGCAGTTCATTTGTAGCCAAACTTATTAGTTGAGTCAGAAAGGATCTTTTGGAATTTTCGTTCTTTTTAATGTTTGTGTTGGGAATATTCTTTCCTAGTATCTGCAAGTAATGTTCTTGACCAATTCTCGAAAATGCAGTTTGTTTGGAGTATAAGAATATTCATCTTGATCTATTAAAAGTTCCCTTTTCTTCAACTGGTTCTGGTTCTTATGGTGTCACTACCATTTACAAGTCTAAATCTTGAAATAATTTGCCAAAAGCTTGGAAAAAGAGGATTCATATTTCACAACTTGAAATCAAATCATGTTTCATATAAGGAGATCAATTTGTTTCACACAAGTGAAAGAAAAGTTTAACAAATCACTTTTTACATATATTTTGATACACCCAATAATTTCATATAGTATAGAAATCGAGACCAAAAATATTTAAAATATTTTATTAATCTTAATAATCACTCGTTATATAACTTTATACATAACTAATAGTCTCTTATCATTTAAAAATAAAGACTAAAGATAATTTAAATACAATTTTCTATTTCAATCCACTAAAATTCTAGGAATATTATCTCAATATAAAAGCTTAAAACCAAAGCAAAAAATACCCTATTGCAAAGAAGTTACAAAAGGCAGCAACAAAAGGAAAAGGAAAAGAAGAAACAACAATGGTGGTGGGAGAAGAAATGATGATGATGATTGATAAAACACATCCATGCCTTGAAAGGTAAGACTAATGCTCCTATGTTAATCCCATTATGATGACATTGGTAGACTCTTTGTGAGGATTTGGCAACATGTCATGATCTCATGCAACTTTACAACCGACAATTAAATTAAATGATGGTAATTTGCTGCTAAATTCCATCGATTGCATCAATCATTTCATGCGAATTATTCTTTCAAAAATCTCACACACATCAACCTTGCTTTAAGTTATGCTTCATCTTAACAACTTTGATATAGACTTGTTAAGGTTTGATTCCTCTCCCTCTCCAACATTATTTATATTTGGAAAATTATATTATGATTTCTATTTTTTTACTTCTACTCTTTATTTTCTGACGTAGTTTAGTTATGTCAGTAGTATATTAATTAATTAATGATCCACACTAAATCACGTTAAAGAATAAAAGATGTAAGTTAAAAAATGGAAGTCTTAATATTATTGTCTTTTGTATTTTTATATACTCTTATTACTCTATTGTTATTGTTCTATGCATACAAAAATTAGGTCAATTTCACCACCAACCTCTTCTGCCTAATATTACTGTTACTATTCCAATGTAAGTTTTTTTTTTCTTCCGAGCTATGAATAAATATCCCTCTCTATCAAAGTAGGGTTCATATGAAAGGAGTGCACGCAACTTCTTCTATCTCTTAAGGGAAAAAAACATTAAATCAAAGCATGCCTAAATAAAAAAGTAAACATTCATATCATAATCAACTTTGAAGCTTAAAATATATAGTAAGACTATTTTATTTGTCGTTATAATATGAAGTAAAACTTTTGGGTAAAATTATTTGTCAAAAAATAATATATACTTGATTGTATTTGTTTTTATCCATCTTATATTTAGGTATGATAATGGATAACATACTGCTATTTTGTGCTCAGTGATACAATGTAAAATACTTATTTATTCATATTAAGTTTAGGGATGCTAATTTGTATAATAGTACTTTTTCCAATATTCATGCCTTAGAAAATGTACTTCATACGAAATGTTCATCCCCATACTAGAATAGTTGGTTAGTGCAAGTGTTCAGATACCACTGAAAAATGGAGAGCCCCACAATTTTATTTTATTTTTATATAATTATATAATATTTTTTTAATATTATTTTTATAAATAAAATAAAAATTATTATTTTTTATATTTTTTAAACAAAAGTATGATATATGATTAAAGAATTAATTATGAATTTTTTTAACAAAACTAGATAAGCTAGGAGTTTATAAGCTCTTAATAGTTTATAAGTTTTAGGTTGATAAACTAATTTATTGGATCAGAAGAATTTGATAAATTGGTTGATATATGTAAAAGGATGTAAGCACATAAGTGTAATATATAAATGAGATTTTGTTTTTACAAAAAACAAATATTACCAAATTATTATATTATTAAATTTTATTGTAAATTACTACTATTACTATTATTATTGGTATCTTTATTTATTTTTTATAAGCTGTGTACATATTCGTTTATTTAAAAGTCATTTTATTAAATGAATTGATATAAAAAAGTATCAATCAAATTTATTTTTTATTTATTTTCAAAAAATTTAAATGTTTTGATTTCTCAATTTAAATCATTACGTCTTGAATTTCTTTTTACAACCTTTCTGTGTGTCATCTTTATATAGTTTTCAATTTCTAATGTTTATAACTGTTTTTATTTTGAATTTCATATTAAGAAGTATTCTTAACAAACATAAAAAATAGTGTAATAATTCATTGTCTTTATAGAATTATATAGGTCATAATAGGTAAAATGAAATTAACAATAATAAAAAAAGTCATCAAGATAAAAAGGATAATAATGAAAGAAAATTAAATAAGCTAAAAGGTAGAAGTTTGGTGAAATAGCATATACTTATTAGGTAGAAGTTCATAAAATGGACTACTTTAAAATACTTGTCAAATATTTTTATGTTGATCAAATTGGTTTTTATGTTACTATAACCTTATTGGCCTTACTATAAACATACTCTATGTTGATTATTAGTTTTATTTATAGATTACATTTACAAATGTAAATACATATTAAATAAATTTTTAGTTTAAGTAACATATGGAACATTTTAATAGATCTAAAATGATAATTGAAAGTATATATATATATATATATATATATATATATATATATATATATATATATATATATATATATATATATATATATCATTTTTAATAAGAAATTAATCAACTATGTTAGAAAAAAAAAGAATAAAGCTTAACGTACTTTTATTGATTTTAATCAAGTGTTGTTAAATAACAAATTGCAAACATGATTATGTTTTGTTTGTAATATAATAATTTATAAATAAATTATGTAAGATGCAAAGTGTTTTTGTCTCACAAGCAATATACTACCATTAAAATATCTTTTTAGTCCCAATTTTCGTGAAGTTTTGTCAAATAAGTCATAATTTTGGTATTGTGTTCAAATAGGTCTCAATTTTCGTCAATTTTGTTTAATTGGGTCCTTTTTTGCTAACATTGTTTAAATCATTAACGACCATGAACAGTGACTGTCACGTGTTACTTCGTAGTTTTTTAAAATTTTTTTTTATTTTTTTTAAATATCCACGTGTCAACCCAGTAGCGTGTCATGTGTCAAAGTCAATGTTCTATATTCAATTTGATCCCTATATTTGTTATTTTTGTTCAATTTTGTTTTAATTTTGTTTAAAACCAATTTTGTTCCTATCGAAGATGTGACCAAATTTAATTTTTATATCAAAGTTATAATGATGTGAATTTTAATATATTATATAAAAATATTTAATACAAAATGTGAATTTTAATATAAAAGTTAAATTTGGTTTCAATTTGGAGAGGGACCAAATTGGTTTATGTTAGCAAAAATTTGGATAAAATTGAAAAAAAATAACAAATATAAGGACCAAATTGAACATAGAACATTGACTTTGACAAGTGACATGTTGTTGTGTTAACAAGTGGACATTTAAAAAAATAAAAAATAAATAAAAAAAATCAAAAAAACCACGAAGTGACATGTGGCTGTCACTGTTCATGGCCATTAATGATTTAAACCGTGTAAGACTCGAGAAAAATTAAATAGATAATTAAATAATTATTTAATGAATGCGGGTAATGGGAATCTTTAAGGCAATAAATGTGGAATGCCATTTTTGTGCAAGTCCTCTAACACAACTAAAGGGTTCAAGTCCTATGTATGCCATTTTTGTGTGTTAATAATTTGGTATTATTTTTAATATATATATTAATCATGTTGTGGAATGTTATAATAACTAAATCATATTGATTAGCATGAAATATGAATTGGTTGAATGGTTTGGCATTGAGTTGGCATTTGCATGGGTGTGGGTTCAAACCTTAGAGGGACCCAAATGAAACTCTATTTTTGCTATTTTTAGGCTTGTCTTGAATTTGAAAGGTTAAAGGAAACCCTAGCAGACTTAGCAGCCAAGGATGGCTGAAAAGGCAGAAGATATCAAACAATTGAATGGTAATTAACATTACCATTAAACCTTAATTGCGTTTTTGACAATGAAGCATTATTAAACCACCATTATAAGGCTTATTAGTGGTAAAAAGGAGGGTTTGGTTGGTTGGAATTGGAGGAGGTACTGTGAGGAGCAAGAGTTTGGAGAAGAACGTGTCTTCTGGAGTGATAGGCGAATTGAGTTAGGAGAATAAGTTGGGAGGAAGCCATTGGTGATCATTGGAGGCTTTCAAGAAGTCAAATTTTAAGCGAGGAAACCAGGTTAGGGGAGCTCTGATTTGGTGTTTTGATGATAATTCTATGTTTTCGAGCTATATTGGATGATTGGAATGTGCATTTTAGAGTTTGCGTTGAGTTCTGTCAAATTTCTGGAAATTTTCAAAAACCGCTTGGCAGCGTTGAAGGCCCGCCAGGTGGCTCATGCCTCCAGAACCATTTCTGGGGTTTTCTGCTATGCACTGCCAAGCAGCTAAGTGCTGCCCGCCAGGTGACGGAAACTGGCTTGCACAATTCTCGCGAATGTTGATGTTTTCGTGATGTGGGGATGCTGGGGAGTGATTATTATGATATGAAAATCCTTGGTACTGTGAATGGTTATTTGTAATTGCCAAAGTGGAGCAAGATTGTATGAATTTGCGATTTTAGGGTTTATGTTGGGATCGAGGATGAATGACATAACTAATGTTATGAGAGGTGCATTGATTGCGTGTGATTGATGTTAATATGAATAGGTTATGAACCCTGGATGTGGTTTAATTGGGTGGTTGGAGAAGTTATGCTGGGTGCGGGAGGAACCTGGGCAGAATCCAGTTTTTCACGCACCGCCTGGCGGCACTGAGGCTGCCGCCAAGCGACCCATTAGCTCAGAAGAAAATTTTGTTTTGTGTGCATTCACTTTATGGGAGTTGTTTAATTGGGGAACTTGTAGAACGTGTTGTGGTGTGCGATAAACTATGTTTTAGGGTGTATGTCATTTAGTGATAATTATGAAAATTATGTGTTTGAGTTAGATGGATTAGATATTTCATAACTAATGGTTATTGTAGTGATGGTCTTATTACTTCAGTATTGGTGCAATCCTAGTTTTAAACTTAGTGACTTGAATTATAAGAAAATTAAACTGTATGTGTATGAGGCTCGGGGTATGTTGTGGATATGGGGCAGGTTTAATGCAAGTATGGATGAAGAGTATGTGTGTATGCTTAAATTGAATTGGCAGGATTTGGTTGTGTAGTTGGAATTTGATAGAGTATTGTACATTGTTTAATTGTATTGTTGCAAGGGGAGGGTACCATATGGACCATCTCTTGATTTGTTTCATTAGTGAATAAAGTAAAGCATGTTTGGGCATGTTAATATTTAATTTGGGCATGAATTAATTGTACTTGTTGTGTTTAGTTGTGGTGTTATGTCTTAATCACTATGATTGATGTGCGAAAGATGAATTTCAAGTATGGAACCTCTTAAGACACGTAAATAGTGCCAAAAAAACCAGTAGCATTGCGCTACTAGCATAGCGCCTGGCGGTGCGGGGTGAGCTGCCAGGCGGTAGGGTTTAAATCAGTGGCAGTGGCCATTGTCTGCAGGAGGCGCCTAGCGGCGGTGTTGTGTTCGCCAGGCGGTGACGGAGTAGCGTGGCTCCTGTTTGGCCGTTGGCGCATGGCGGCAAGGGTGTGGCCGTCGGGCGATTGACTTCCAGTTTCTGCCTAGCGGAGTCTAGGTGGCGCTAGGCGATTTTGGTTGCTGTGGAATTGTTGATGCGTGGATTAGTGGACTTGAAGGACTAAGTTCACTCATTTTTATGCTTGGGCTTGACGGACTAAGTTCAATAGGGGTATGGGATGTGCTTGGTGGTGGGACGCATGATGGGCATGGAACTGGTTAGTTCCCGTCGGCTACTATTGGGTGATTACATGCGTCGGACGCACAATGGGGAAGGAATAGTTTTATTCCCATTGGCTGCTATTGGGTGAGGAGTCCATAGTATGGTGATTGCGTGCGTGCTAGGGTCCAATCTAGGAAGGCTTGGATGTTTTACTACAGACGAGGAGTCTGTGGGGTTGGACTATGAGTAGGATTGGCTCGTAGGGTTGGACCACGAAAGGGATAGTTTCGTGGGAGCACAGTAAAGTCCCAAGACCTAGTTTCATGCATATGACTCATGAAGGAATATGAGATCAGGGATGGGTAATTTGCAGTTAACACATATCAGTAAATTTACTTCTTGGGATGGGTGTCATATTTATTTTATATTTATATATGCATAG
>Ga0214545_1005202_pt1 | contig 23734 bp, 10 predicted proteins | sample CNSS4metaG_FD_160064 | JGI IMG/M metagenome (GOLD analysis project Ga0214545, IMG submission 160064) | Root nodule microbial communities from cowpea collected in UCLA plant growth center, Los Angeles, California, USA - CNSS4 | ecosystem: Host-associated > Plants > Roots > Nodule | place: USA...
AAAAGAAAGTATAATATGAGATGAATGAGGTATGAGTGGATTTGTGAAGATTGTTTAATAATTTATTAATTCATTTGTATACCTAATATTTGATTTTCTTTTAAATAAATATATTTAATGAAGTTTTCTTTATTTTTTATAATTGTTAATAAAAATTAATAAATAGTTTTAAAATTATTAATACTTTTAAGAAGTAACCCATTTTTATGTTGTCAACTAATCCATCTAACAAAGGCATTTGTATTGTAAAAAATACTTTTAAAAAACATTTTCATCTGCTACTAAAAAAAGAACCATCAAAATTCAACAATTATGTCAAATCAATAAATATATATATATATATATATATATATATGTATATATATATATATATATATATATATATATATATATATATATATATATATATATATATATATATATATGTATATATACATATATGTATATTCAAGTCTATTATTTCTCCAATTGACCTGAAAATGCCTTTTTAAGAAAAAAAAATCTTCTTCAAATCAATTCCTTATAATAAATGTATTCAACCAAAATTATTTTCCAGTGAAACTTCCTAATAGAAGCATTCACGTTCCGTAATTGTTGGATATGTTTGATATAGATTGAAGAAAGAATCAAGATAAGAGTAGAAGAAAAGGTTAAAACTTGTGGGCATGAAGGGATTATAAATGTAGAGTTTTATTTTTTTCTTTCAATAATATTGTTTTAAAGGTAATAGGTGGAACAGTTTTGAATGGATTTCAAAATAAATGTTCTTTCTGTCATCTTGACCAATTGAATAGAGATGTTTATAAATTGCTGAAATGGGTTGTTCTTCATGCACCCCCATTTTTTGTCCCCGCACCCCTTAAATTCAAATATTCCATTTTACCTTTGCGTCTCCTCTCCCCTTGCATAGCTAATTGAGACAACACCCACTATGGAAAGTATAAAGAGTAATGATATTTAATGATTTTTATTTTAATTATAGTTAAAATAGTTTGGGAATTAGACCTTTTGTGGGGTGCAGGAAGAAAATGCTGAAATGATTCAATAGGCCCATTTTTGTTGAGAAAGCCAATTTCTTAACTAACACTTTCATGAACTTTCATATTTTCATCCTGCATTCCAATACATTTGAAAATTACAATTTTACCTTTTATTTTTTATTTATCTTTTTTAAGTTGTAGAATTTAAAATTTGAGGATATTATAGAATGTACAATCTCATTTAAAATTAAATTGCATTCTGGAGTTTGGAATTTTTAATTTCAATTCCCAATGTAATTAAGAGGCGTTTTGCATTGTAAAGTATATAACATTAAAACATAAGTAAATTTATGTTTTAGAATGTATAATTCGATACATATAAATTTATATTTTATAATGAACATTTAAAAACACAAAATCAAATTTCTAATTTCACGTTATAAAATAAACAAAATTAAATTATATAATATAAAATGTATACAAAGTTTAAAATAAATTTAAAATTATAAAAATTTAAAATATCTTTTAAAATGAATATATACAATAACAAACACAAAAATAGTTACGGAAACTTGCCATTCTTTTATAGTAGCAGAATCTAAATTATTTTCCAACTCCAATACTTTGTTACTGGATACTTAATTTTTTAAATTTATGGACATAATATGTATATTCATTTAAAAAATATTTTTGAAAAATTAAAATTGTTTTTACAATGGTTAATCTTGGTATTTGAAACTTTTCTTGTTCACGATCACTTCACAATTTTGAAAGTCTTGGACTCTGGGTTTGGTTTATGTATTTGAAAGTCTTGGTCTCTATATCTCAATGGATTTTGAAGGTCATGTTATCGGATGTGGAGGTATTTGTAATAATGTTTCAACACTCGTGTTATATTTGGATGGGAGATCAGTGTCAATGTTGTTTGAATAAGTGGATTTGCGAGTAATTATTCTTAGGATTACCCGCAAAAGTGAGAAGATAAAAGAAAAACTACATCAAGTAGATAACATTATTTATTTGATCCTTTAATTTTAATGTATCTATGAGCTTGCAATCGGTGAAGCTGATGTTGGTGAGATAAGTGTTGGAGGAGTGCCAATGGTTTGTGGGAGAAGGTTTCAAAGGAGAAAAGTGATGAAGATTAGGGTTGGAAATGAATTATAAGAATGAGAGAAGTGATGCTCTGATTTAAAAAAATTCAAATATTTGAACAGAATTGATTCCCCCTCTCTCATCGTAACCACATAATTGATTCACTCGTCACATACTCGGATCTCATGTAAAAAAAATTAAAAAATAATAATAATAATAGTATTTACCTTTAAATTTATATTTATAACATTCCATTTTAATGGTAAAAAACTAATAAAATAAGATATTTCATAATAATATTCAAAGGTAGGTTAACAAAATTAAAATATATTAATACAGTCATTTAAGGGTACAAACAATAAAAAAATTTCACTAAAAAAATCGTGTAAATTGTGGTGGTTATTTTTGTATAATGTGACGGTTTTGACCGCCGTAATTTACGTTTGTAGTTGTTTCAAAAACCTTCGTAATTCGTGTTGCCATAAAGCAAAATGTGGTTGTTTTAATTTAACTGTCGCGCACACTGCCATATTTTGCAATGTATAAAATGGCAATTTTGGGATGTAAAATAAGGCGGCTAAAACCGTCATAATTTAATTAGTGGGAAACAAATTCAATGTGAAAAGCGTCAGTTTGAACTGTCATTATTCGAATTATACTACGACATTTTTAATTGTCGTAATTCAACTTTTATATCATCTATAATCCACACTTACTATTTATAACTTCTTAATTAATTGTCAATGGGTTTCACCGTACCACACACAACGTTAATCCATCATTATCTAAGGTCATTATCATGTCATAGACTAGGACCTTCTCATACTCTCACCACATGACTCAGTATACTCTATTTGAGTATGAATGATCATTAGAATGCATAGACTAAAATAACACCACCATAAAATCTTCTCATAAGACTCATGGAATTACGTCAAACACATACAATGCTCGTATATATTAACAAACACATTATCATCACAATTTCACAATAATATTTTCACAATCATGTATAATCATATTTTCATATTATACAAATACATATCAAGTCAAGTCTCAGTATACCAGAATCAATCATACATAAGTCATACCTCATATTATAGTAATATCACATTCAATCATGTTGGAAAATAAAAAATTAAAACAACCAGGGTTTCACTTGGGCGAGATCCTATCGCCTGAGCGACATTTTATACAGAAACTAGAATAAACTCTAGAGCATTATCGTCTGTGCAACAAACGCTATCACTTGAGCGACAAAATTTTCACTTTAGCTAAAATTTTACAGAAGCAAAATAAGTCACAATGGCTTTATCGCCTGAGCGAGAACCCTATCGCTTGAGCGAGTTGTCGCTTGAAGGACAACTCGAACAAAGAGTAAAGTGGAATTCTAGGCTATTGTCACCTAAGTGAGATTCCTCTTGCTTGAGCAAAAATAGCACATTTCCACCCTAATCTTGGTACCCAAGGTTCATAATCACACACCACAAAAATTCAACCAATTTCATGGATCGATTTACAACATGCAACACATGTTTATTAAAAACCAAGACGAATTATTCCCCTCACCTGGCAAAATGATTAAGCAGACTCAAACAACTCTAAGAACATCAAAACACCTTAGCTCCCTACGATGCTCTATTTATATCTAAGAACGACACAAAAACGATCAGGACCTGCCATTATGATCACTTACTAACAAAGACTCATAAGGAGGGTTTAAACCTCAAATGCAACCAAAGGAGAGTCACATGCGAGCCAGAACAGAGAAGACCCACAGGAAAACGAGCAGAAATTCAACTAACATGATTGAATAAACTAATCAAACAAAAAGGAAGAGGATCACCCTAGCGGTCTCCGATCTTCAAACAAATAAACAGAAGATGAGAACTCCAAGAAAGAAGTCAAGGAACTCTAAAAAATAGTTTATAGATAGATAGTGTGTTTTAAAATAATGAAGCTCATTTATGATGTTTATTATAATTTTAAACATTGTGTTGAAGTGTTCTTAGCTTTGCCTAGTACTTATTGATAAGAGTTGCACTTCTCGTTCTTGCTTGATATTTTTAAGCTTCGTCCAACTTACTTGTTACTTGTCAGTAAGGTGGTGCTTTCCGACCTTACTTACTTCTTATAAGACCCGAGAAATTTAAATAATTATTTAAATAATTATTTAATAAATGCGGGGTAGTAGGAGCCTTTAAGGGATTTAATGCGGATTGCTATGATGTGGAAAAGTACTAGTTCAAGTGGTTGAAGGTACTTAATTATGTGTGAGGGCTTGGGTTTAAGTCCTATGTATGTCATTTGTGTGTTATTTAAGTTATTATTATTTTTGATAATATGCTTGATCATGTTGAGTGATAATATAATCATAGAATTATATTAATCATCACAAAACATGAATTGGTTAAATGGTTGTGTATTGAGTTGGTATTAGCATGATCATGGGTTCAAACCTTGGTAGAACCATTTTAAGCTTCCTTTTTGCCAAAATTTCTTGTGGCATGAAGGTGAAGGGGCATAGGAACCCTAGCTAGCCAAAGAGCAGGCAAAAGTGACTGAAAAACAACTCATAATGGAATTTGAATGGTAATTACATTCATTTTAATGCCATTTTCGTTTTTGGCCATTAACCACAATTAAGGACCATAATAAAAAGGCAAACTAAATCAATTGGAAGGGTTTTTTAGACTGGAAAATTAGAGTGTTGTAAGGAACACGAATTCAGAGGAAACAAAATGATTAGAGAGTTAGGGGAGTTATACCACGTTTAATTGTAGTTCTATGAATAATTGCATGATTTATAACTCATCATGTATGATTTATCCCTTGCATTGCTTGAGAATCGTGTTTCTGGAATTTTTCCAAAAACCGCCTGGCAGGTGATGGCGACTCATACCATTTCATTTGCATTTCTGGGTTGCGAAGGGCAACAGCCTGGCGGCACGAACGGGACTACCAGGCGACGCTTGTTGTTCAACCCAATCTGAGTTTTTTTATGAAGGGCTTGGCGGTATTGATTGAACCGCCAGGCGACGGGAGCCATGAGGCTTGATTTTGATGTTTTTCTGGATTCTGGGCAGATTTGGACTAGTAGGAAGTGTAATAAGATTATTAATTAACCAAATCGAAGTGAAAACTTGTGAAATTTGGGGCGTGATAAGCATAAAAATTGGGGGAATGAGACATACTCACATTTTAGGGTTTCATAATTGGGAATTTCTATAGTGGTAGCAATCTAAGGGGAAAATGTGAATGAATTCGTGAATGGAAAGTGTTATGAATGAACTGTAGTCCTAATAACTGGGTTCGTATCCTATGGAGTCAGAAATTGATGGAAATCAGAGTTGTTGTGAAGGGGGTAAGGTTCTCAGGTGCAGGAACCACTTGGCGGCACCCATTTGGCCACCAGGCGCCATACCAGGCGATGCACGTGGTGTTCTGTTCACGAAAAATGTTGTTTTTCGTACTTTTTGCGCACACGCTGGGCGATATTTTAGTCCCTCCATGCGCCACATCCTCACTTCTGGGCGCTAGGCGCTACCATGTTCTTCTAGTTCACGCAGTTTTCGTAAAACTACATTTCTCGGTTTGTTAACCGTCTGATTTAGGTGAAATTTTGACAGGTGGTCCATAACATGTGGTTCTTTACTTTGAACGGTGGAGATTGATTTCGAGGTCAGTAGCTAGAGATATACGTTATTCAATATTGCTGATTTTGGAGTCGTTAAAATGCATGAATAACCTCTTGATAAGTTCAAGTAACTTCTAATGAAGCATGATTGGGTTATGTGGTATGTCTCTATCAATTTGAATGTTCCTTTGGGTTAGTCACATGTGGAGAATTGGTTTGGTGAAGGCATGTGTGTCCATATTAAATTGCATTGGTGCATAAGATCATGTGCTTAAAATTGTTAGAGTGTTGCTGCTTATATTTTGTTTGAGCATGCTTGGGATGGTTTATATGACTAGAGGATGAATGCACATGTGAGGTGCTACGAGGCTTGGAACATTATAGAAGGCAATGCTTTTCATTAGGTGTACTCTAGAATGTGAGCAAATGAGAGCAACCTGTGTGAAGTGTGCTTGAACCTGAACTAAAACCAGTACTGTGCAAGTACTGGTGTAGCGCTTGGCGGTGGTGATCGACCCGCCAAGCGACAACGTAGAAACAAGGGGGTTCTGAATCACGATGGCGCCTGGCGGTAAGGTGGGGTGCACCAGGCGGAGCCTGCAGTTCGGTAAATACTAAGGCACGTGGCACATGGCAACAGAGGAAGTCTCGTCAGGCAATAGGTGCAGTGGTAGAGAAGACTAAGGCGCTTAGCGCTTGGTGGTACGTGTAAGACCCGTAAAAATTAATTAATTAAATAATTAATTAAGTAATAAATGAGGGTAGAAAGTGCCTTTATGGCATTAATTATTATTTAATATGATGTGGAAAAGTGCTAGCTCAAGTGGTTAAGAGTACTTTTATTGTGTGAGAGGACTTGGGTTCGAGTCCTATGTATGCCAATTATTTTTAATAATATGTATGAGTATGGAATTGGTAATGTAAACTTATATTGATTGGAGTGTATTGTGCTTTGGCATTGTGAGTGGAGGGTCACGAGTTCAAACCTTGGTAGACAGAACTTAACCTTTATTTTTACTAAACTTAGTTTGGAATGAATGTGGAAAGGTAGAGAGAACCTAATGGGGCAGCCAAGAGGGTTGGAAAACCACCAAATAATTAACATGGAAGAGGAATTAAAACCCACACTAAGCCCAATTTCGTTTTATTTTTAAAACCCATCTTAAAGGCACCTATAAAAGCTAAAATTTAGGTAAAAGGAAGGGTTTTGGCAGTATGGTGAACTGGTATAGAGAGGAGCACGGGATTGAGAGTGTGAGTTGAGTTTTGGGTGTGCAAGGGCTAAAGCAAGAAGGAAATTGTGAATCAAGGTCCTGTCTTTCTCAATTTTGATCACTATTTCTAGGTTAGAGGAGCTTATCCTAATTTTCGTGCTGTTATTTTAGGTGTATGCATTGGATAAATTGTATGTCATGGAACTCGTGTGGTATGTGCTGTGATTCAGAATTTGATTGGTTGAGATTGTGTGCAAAGCCTTGCTATGCATTTTTTTGTGATTAGAGGGAGGGTTTTGGTATGGAATGGGTAGAGATGATTTAATCTCGAGTTGGGTAATATGAATGGATGATATAGGACATGTTCAGATGATTGTGGCCATTATTTGTGCTTGGTAATGTGTTAATGGTGTTTTGGTATTGTTGGTGGTGCAAATTGGGCAAAGTTGGGTGATTTGAGTGTGTGAACAGACTCGAAAACCTGCAAGTCTCACCCAAGCGGGTCCACCTCGCCTAAGCGAGAGTTGCAGAGTCTCACATTGGGTCCTGGTTCGTGGTTCTCGCCTAGGCGACAAGGAAAAGGGTTGAGCGACAAGGTCACTCGCTCAGGCGAGAGGCACTCGCCTAAGCGAGGTCGCGAGGAGAACCTGGGAGTTTTGAGCGCGATATCTCGCCCAAGCGAGAGGTTTTGAGTTTTGAGCGACAGACACTCTCGCCTAGGCGAGAGTGGCTCGCCTAAGCGAGTTCTCGAAGTGTGTTCTTGTGTGTTTTGTTGAATACTCGTCTAGGCGAGGTTTTGGTGTGGTTTTGGGCGAATGTGTGGCTCGCCCAGGCGACAGGATCTCGCCTAAGCGAGATGACGTGTTGATGCTACTGTTTTGAGCTCGCTTGGGCGAGGTGAGCTAGCCCAAGTGAGACTGAGGGCTTAGCTTGGGTGAGTGTCCCTGGCTTAAGTGAGTTTATGCGATTTTGTCATGTTGTATTTGCTTGTGGGTGTGATTTGGCTACTTTATCCTAAGTAGAGGAATTATATGCATGTGGTGTGGCGTTTGGGCTTGAAGGACTAAGTCCAATAGGGGTCTGGGATGTGCTTGGTGGTTGGACACATGATGGGCATGGAACTGGTTGAGTTCCCGTCGGCTACTAATGGGTGAGGAGTCCTTAGTATGGTGATTACATGTGTCGGGCGCACGATGGGCAAGGAACTGTTATGTTCCCGTCAGCTACTATTGGGCGAGGAGTCCTTAGTATGGTGATTGCGTGCGTGCCAGGGTCTAAGTTGAGAAGACTTGGATGTTTTACTACAGATGAGGAGTCTGTAGGGCAGAACTATAAGCGGGTTAGGCTCATAGGGTTGGACCATGAATGAGTTAGTTTCGTGGGAGCACAGTGAAGTCCCAAGGCCTAGTTCATGCATATGACTCATGAAGGACTATGAGGTCATGGTTGGGTGATTTGAAAAGTATGAGAATTTTAGTTATGTTATTTTGGGTTGGGGAACATATTTATATTCATGTATTTTTTTTATATATTGTGCATAGCTCACCCTTTTTGTGTGTGTGTGGCGATGATCGGATAACTCGTTATCCGGGAGCAGATGATTTGACAGGTGGGCCAGGAGATGTCTAGAGGCGGAGAGCAGGGGCTACCTGGGCTTTTGAAAGCATTATTTTTGTTTTAAGATTTTGATGTAACTTTAATTATGTTGAACTTTGGTAAATTTTGTAATAGAATAATTGTGAACATTTGTATTATGTTACAGTTATAATTTTTGTTTATATTTCCCATGTTTTTGGGAAATGATATTTTACTATATGAGGTATTTAATCTTCTTTTCTATTTTTATTTATTAAAAATTCATAATATTCCTTAGGGATGTTACAGTACGTGTCCCCCGCCAGGCGATCTAGAAGCGGCAGCGCCTGGCGGTACATGTCCCCTGCTAGGCGATTTTGCTGCAGCAGATTGGTGTTATGCTTGCTATGATGTGCGTGATCTACGAGGCTTCTAGGATATCTTAAAGGTTGGCTTGCTGGTGTTCCTTGAGTTGAGCTCAAAACGTATCCCTTGAGTTGAGCTCGGGATAGGGGTTAAGCACGTGGCATTCCTCGAGTTGAGCTCGGAATGGCATCCCTCGAGTTGAGCTCGAGATGGCGGATGAACACGAGGAACCCTTGAGTTGAGCTCGGGTTGGCGAGTGTTGCCGGTGTGAGTGTGCTGGTTGTGGCCAGTACGGATGGGTCAAGATAGATTACCCTCCTCAGTAGTTGACTGACGAGTTTGGTAGTCTTGGGATGTTACGGATTATGTTCGTATATGGGAACTCCACCTGGAGTTACGGTGTATGATTCGTAGCATGGTTTCCCGCACGTGCTCTATCGGTTGTGGCCGATAGGTATGGCAGCAAGACACCTTGAGGTACTCACTAGAAGATGTAGAACACAAATAACATGGTGGTGGCCATGTGATGTGATATCAAAGGATGGAATTCCTTTGGTGTGATTGTGTGATTGGTATATTTGTGCCATATATATATATATATGTTTATTTTGTTAGCTCACCCTATCTGCTTGTGTTTGGCGATGATCGTGTACGCGGTACACGGGAGCAGATGATGTTGCAGGTGGATCTGGTAAGGCTTAGCAGCGGAGCGGGGAAAACTCATGGGAACAATTTTATAGAGTTTTATCATTTATGGTTTTGGAATAAAGATGTAATCTATTATGATACTGTTTTGGTATTTCATTGAATTTTGAGAAGATTTGAACTTAGAGTTATCTTTATTATGAAATAAATTATTTGAAATTTCCCGCGTTTTTGGGAAATGGATTTATAATAAATGTGATTTTATTTTCTTATTTTATATTATTATTTAAACCCGTAATATCTGGTCGGGATGTTACACTTCTCATCCTTACCTCGTGCTTTTTAGTCTTGTCCGTATTTATTAACCTTATTTGATACTTTTCGGTCTTGCTTGATACTTATCGACAAAACTAAAACGATTCTAACTAAGTTAATTTATTATTCAACTTAAACCTTCTTGAATTTTAAACGATATAGTATATTGACTCCTTGTATTCGAATGTACTACAATGAGTTTTGAAATAAAATTTTATTTCTTTGCATAATTATCATTAAGTATAAAAAATATTATTATTTATTATCTTTTTATTTTTCATAACAAAATAGTAATTTATTTAACTAATAATTTTCTTACAAGTATATACTATCTTAAATTATAAATAATTTAAAATGGATAGAACACGTTTCTTAAACAGCCAAATATTGCTTGAAAGAAACAACCAAGTTTCTTAAGGTGTCAATTCTTATAAATCACTTTCATGTACAAGGAAAGAAAAACGTTAATTAGTTAACTTTATATACACATAATAGATTAATACTATTGATGACGATTACTAAATAATAACATATCATTAGAGGAATAATTTGCGCAACACACTTTTCATTGTCCAATAACTCAATCAAATCCTATGAAAACTTGGATTAACCAAGTTTCTTTTAAGAACAAAAAATATGAAAGTAAAAATATAATTTCATCATCATTCTAATTTTTTGAACCATATTTTCAGTTGAATTTTTAATTTGTTTCTTATCGTGTTTTAAAAGTATATTAATTTTAATAGATTAAAAATTATATTTAAAATATTAAAATTAATATTATTTTGACAGAATAGAAAAACAACACTAAAAAAATATGTAAAAGATCCAAATTCAACATTATTCTCTTTGAATGAAAACATTGAGTTTTAGTCTTAATGAAGTTTCGGTGATGATTTTTAGATGTTAATAATTATAACTTCAGCGTTTTAAACTCAATTCTTTTATTTTTAACGAGTTTTTAACCATGATAAGGAACTTACAATTTTTCCGCCTAAGAACAGCTTAAAAAAAACTGAAAAGAAAAAAAATTTAAGATTAATGGTGTCCTTAGTTAAGAGTTAAGAAGTAAGAGATGATGAAATTAAAATAAATTACTTGACATGAAAAAATAAATTAATATACATATAATATTAATATATTAATCAAATACATTTAAATCTTATTTTATTTTTTATCTCTTTTATTTTTGTCCAATCTATTTTCACATTTCCTTGGTACATAAACAAATGGTAAGTTTAATCTATAATTTAATGATATATAAACTCAATTTAGATCAACCAACTATTTTAATCTGTTTAACAAATTAAAAGTAAAAAATATTTAAAATTTAAATCTTGTATCGTAGGGTTGATCAACATCTCTAACCAAACGGCCCAAGGATAAGCGACCTATGGATGAATATTTTTAAGTTCCAATTTTTACTTTAATAAGCAGAATCAAGCTAAAGTTCTAATAAATAAAACAATATTAAATTTGAAAAATTATATATATTATTTTTAAATTTGAAACTAAAATAAAATGTAATATATTTTTAAAATCTTACTAAAATTATTAAATATTTAAAAAGTTTGGTTTAATAAATTAATATACTTCTAACATTTCACTAAAAAATAGAATATATTTAAAATGAACTAATTTTAATATCGATCAATTTCGCTAAAAATTAACTTTATTAAACGTTATATTTGTTAAGTTTAAAAGTACAGTAAAATTAAATAAGATTATTCAGTATCTAAAAAGGCTGTGTTTATTAAATTAATATACGTTTATCATTTTATTAAACATATAATGTATTTAAAATGAATTACTTTCAATATTGATCAATTTCTTTAAGATATTATCATTTTACTAAACATTTTCAGTGCTGATATTATCACCTGCAGAGAGACAGATCTGATGGGATAAAAGAGATAAAAATAATTAAATATTAATGAATTATTTGTTAGAAATTCATCTGAATCTAAATTGATAAACATATATAGTGAAATTAAATAAAGTTATTAAATATTAAAGAAAATTTCTGTTTATCAAACTAAACTATTTTTAACATTTTACTAATATAGAATATTTAAAATGAATGATTTTTAATATTGATACATTTTTAAAAAATTAAATTTATAAAATTTCATATAAAAGAATATTATTAAATAGAGTCATATAAAAGAAAATTATTAAATATTTTATAAAATTAACATATTTTTATCATTTTTACTAAAGATAGAATACATTTAAAATAAATTAAATTTAACATCGATCAAATTTGTTAAAAGATAAATTTATTATATATATATATATATATATATATATATATATATATATATATATATATATTGGTGTAAGGGTCTTCAATACTTAAATCATTAATAGTTCAATCGGCAATAACAATTAATATTATAGTAGATGCGAGATAAAAGTTTCAACAACCTTACCTTTGACTTTTTTTTATAGTTTTTAATGTAGGGATTTGATTAGGATTGACCTAATCAAGGCCTAATTATTTTTAAAACATGATTACTGACTTGTTTAATTTTAATTGTCAATGGACCTGTTTATTTTTTATGTCATACAGTGTTACATGTCGAACATCGTTGTCTAACATATCTACATATATCCAACATTGTAATTTGATTAACCGTCGAATTGTTCGCGCGACGCACACTCAGGCAATTGATCACTCATTAACACATATTTTCATATGATCAACAATTGGGCCCTGAATGGCTGGAGAATCGATCACGTGATGTCGCTGAGGCAGCTGATCGCTCATTGACACACATTTTCATATGATCAACAATTGGACCCCAAACGGTTGGAGAACCAGTCATGTGATGTCGTTGAGGCTGTTGAAACGTTCGTTGATACGCCAAACCAATCCTCACTTTAACATGATACACTACAAGAAAATGTTTCATTAGTAACCAATTTTAGTGGCCACAAGTTGTTAGTCACTGTAGTGACCAATTTTTATACCAATTCACAAAGTAAAAAATTATTAGTTACTAAAGTAGTCACTATTATGAATAAAAAAATATAATTGATCACTAAATTGGTCTTTAAAATTAGCTACCATAGTTTTGACTACCAAAGAAAATTGGCCACTAAAAATTAACTACCTAGGTTTTGGCTACCAAAATGACTTAGTTTCTAAATTGGTCTCTAATTAATTAATGACCAATTATAATTTTTTATTTATAATAGTGACTATTTTACTAACCAATAATTTTTTATTTTTTAAATTAGTATTTAAATTGGTCAGTATAGTCACTAATAACTTTTGGTCACTCAAATTGATTACTAATATTTTTAGTGATATGTTCTACATGCTCGTACCTCTTCAGGAGCAATTAATTTCCAAGGAAGTTATTGTGTGCCGCTCAAAAGTGTATCATGAGGACCACCGATCGATGACTCGTGTTGACTCATTTTGTTAAACTTTTACTGGATTATACAAATTACTTTGGACATCGATTGTCCGATGGGCCATACGGTACGATATATATATATATATATATATATATATATATATTTATATATATATATATATATTCTTCCTCTTGAACATATTCTCAAATTCAGAATTTATTCTCATTTTTTTTCTTGAACATATTCTCAAATTCAGAATTTATTCTCAGTTTTTTCTTTCATTAGAAAGACAATCAAGTTTTGAAATAGTACATTTATGTTCGCTTGAGGAAAAAACAACAATTTAATGTAATGGAGACAAAAAGTTAGGATGAAACCAGAAAAAGAAAAAACGTGATTATTAAATTGTTTGAGATGGTTGGTCAGCCATGTATGCAAAAACTGCAAAACCCATCAACATTAATCCCTAGAATTTTACATGTAAAAACCCTACTCTTTTTAAAAGTTCTAAGGCTAATAATTCAAATCACTTTTGGCTTCTCAATTGAATATTTTAACTTCGATTTGAGACAAACTTAATCTAAAATATATAGCTGAAGAGAATTCTTACATTTTTATATTTTTATTTTCGTTTTATATGTGAAGATGAATTAGATTTAAATTAAATTTCTTATTATATTATAGAGTTTAATTTAGTAAGACTTATTATAAACATATAAAGTTATTATTATTAAATCGGTTACGAATATTTAGTTTATATATAAGATGTTTATATCTCATTCCGAAAGAAATATGTTGGAAATGTTATATAAAATAAAACTAAAATTAATTTATAATATATATGTGAATATAATAATAGATTTGTTTGAAAGGTTCACTAAAGAGATTACTTAGATATGATCTGAATTCAACAATCCACATCAAAAAATTAATATCACTTTCAGTTCAAAATTCAAAATTATAATATAAGAAATTTATAATCGTATTTATTTAACTCACTTATTATATTTCCGTTTCATAGAGCCAACGATATCACTTATTATATATTTGTATAAGAAATGATTTTTTAACACTAAATTTTAACAATTTTTTTATAATTTAAGATAACATTTTTCAAATAATTTCTCATTTTTTTATTTTTGTATATTTTAAAATTACTTATAAAATATCACGTCAAAGAAAGTTGTTAAAATATGATTGTTTCTGGAAAATGGGTTTGGGTATGATATTCGCAATCATTCTTGGAGATGTCATGCTTTTCTTTTATTGACATTGATTAACTCAATTTGTTAGCTTATTATTCATGCATTGTTCGTCGTTTTTCACTTTATAAGAAAAGAAAGCAATAACAGAACAAGTGGTCTAAACAAAGATCACTGAGCACACCGAATATTGAAGGGCCTCTTTGTTCTTATATATTGTTCTTTTCAATTTTACAGTTTCGTGTTCTACGATCTCACGTAATTTCTATCTTCCACTTTATCTTTGTAATGCATGTGCCACCCTGTGTAGCTCCATTTTTACTTAAGGAAGAACATTCATGGGTACTTCAGTGCTGATATTATCACCTGCACAGACATATGTGATGGGATAAAAGAGATAAAAAATTATTAAATATTAATGAAGTATTTGTTAAAAATTCAAAATGTACATTGATAAAAATATATAGTGAAATTAAATAAAATTATTAAATGTTTAAGCAAAATTCTGTTCATCAAATTAATCTATTTTTAGCATTTTAATAAACATAGAATATATTTAAAATGGATAAATTTTTATATCGATCAATTTCGTTAAAAAATTAAATTTAAAAAATTTCATATTTGTTAAATAAAAAATAGAGTCGTATTAAATAAAATTATTAAATATTTATAAAAACTCATGTTTATCAAATTAACATATTTTTAACATCTATAAAATATATAAAAATAGAATATATAAAAATTTTAGTATAAATAGTTTTGTTATAAATAAGTTTATTGTTTAAAACACATAATTTATCTAGAAACCACTTTTCTCTATCTTCTAAGAACCTAATGTTTTAAAATTATCTTTTATCAAAACATTAAGAGAGGGGTACTAAATTGATCAATTGAACATGTCCCATTTTCTCAAATCACATATTTTCATTTGTTGATATATGATACAACGCTGAACGATGGTAAATTAGTGCTAAGCTCTAGTGTCGTTGTACAAGTTTGAGAGTATTTTAGCTATAGACCATTGAGTGCCGGTTTGTATTGTTGAACGTCGTGATTTGCAAATGTTTTAGTGCTGACCAAAAATAGGACAACACTCAACACCATCTTAACATTGCAGATTTGGAGTATTTTAGTTCCAGGAAGTTGAGCACCAGAAAGTACCCGCAACTTTTTGCGAGAAGAATGACACATAGCATTTTAGTATATTGCTGGTTCTAGTTTGTTCGTATAAATGTTATATTTTTATAATCCTATCTTTTGTAAGACTCTATTAATATACACTCAATTATTATATTTGAATATATGACGAAGTGTCCTATTTTATTAATTTTAAGACGTTAAAATGGAATTTTAAACACTATATTTAAAATAAAATAATTTTAACATCCATCAAATTTGTTAAAAGAAAAATTTATTAAATATATTATATATTCAAGTTACCAATTCTGTAACATACTATGTCAATTAACTATAGTATATTTTGTTACCTTTTAAAGATGATTGTTTTCTATATAATGATCAAACGAAAGCTAAATATTCAAAATACGATCATAGAAACACAATGTTTTTCTGTGAAGTACCTTTTTCTCAATTGTTTTTAGCCATTCTTTGGTCATTTTCAACTATTATTATATCTCTTGTTAGTGTTGTGAGTTTACCAAACAATGAAAGTGTTCCAGCACTGTTTGTGTTTGGGGACTCCATCTTAGATACAGGTAACAATGACTACATTGAGACCTTCTTCAAATGTAATTTTCCACCATATGGTGAAGATTTTGGTGGAGAAAATCAACCAACTGGGAGGTTCAGCAATGGTTTAATCCCTTCAGACTTCCTTGGTAAAAACAAAACCGTTACTCTTTAATTCTTTTACCATTATATATATGCGTAATAGAATGAAAATGTTCTAATAATTTCCTTAACAAATTTTCTCTCTTTGGTCTTTTTCAGCTGCAGAACTAAAAATCAAGAAGCTTTTGCCTCCGTATCTTGATCCAAATTTGAAACGTGAAGATCTTCTCACAGGTGTAAGCTTTGCATCTGGTGCTAGTGGATATGATCCTCTAACTAATAATATAGCAGTAAATAACTATTCCCACCTAAAACCTTCCAATATATTTTCATTCTCCTCTTCATATCTCTTAACGCTGACTATACCTTTTTTTTTTCTGTCATATGTTACCTTAGTTAGTGCTATCATTATCAGATCAACTAGACAAATTCAAGGAATACAAAACCAAGATACAAGACATGGTTGGAGAAAACACAACAACAACAATTATATCGAAAAGCATATACATCTTGTCCTCAGGAAGCAATGATATTACCAATACTTTCTTTTTATTACCATTTAGGCGACTACAGTATAATATTTCAACTTACACAGATTTAATGGTTTCAAAAGCTAAAGAATTCTTGGAAGTATGTGTGAACCACCTACCGAGATCAACAATTTAATCTAAACTTGTATCATCAAAACTTATTTCATTTACATTTGCATAAAATGAATGAAATGCAGGATCTTTATGAACTTGGAGCTAGAAGGATTGGAATAGTTGGTTTGCCAAATTTAGGGTGTCTGCCCTCTCAAAGAACACTGAGAGGAGGATTTAACAGGACATGTTCAGATCTTGAAAACCAGGCTGCAATGCTCTTCAACAACAAGTTATCATCTCAAATAGATATCCTTGGAAAAAATTTTACTGATGCTAAACTTGTCTACCTTGATATTTACAAAATATTATCGGATATGGTTCAAAATGCCACTAAATATGGTAATCAAACACATCTACCATACTATATACGAGTAGTAAAATCCCATTAACTATTTATTAATTAGTACATTTTGGTTTGTCTAACTTATTACTCATTGTGAATGTGTTTGGTGGTTTAGGTTTTGAAGTAGCAGATAAAGGATGTTGTGGCACAGGATATTTTGAAGTAGGCGGTCTGTGTAATTTTCTTTCCCAGATATGTTCAAACAGGTCAAACTACATATTTTGGGACAGTTTCCATCCTACGGAAAAGGCATATAATATAATTTCTTCTGAGGTGTTTGATAGAAACATCAATAAATTCTTCTAAGTTCCCCTCTTGTACTCCTACTAATTTGAATATAACAAAAACATATATGTTCTATACTATAAAGTTACATGATTTTTCCTTTAAGTAGCATAATTAAGAGTAATCTTCTACTATTCCAGTGTGATGTTGCTACCACGAAGGGTATAATAATTCTTTGTTGCTGCTGAAAATAATTGATATTAGGTATTGTAAAATGAATTACTCTAATTAAAGGAAAAAAGAAAAAGAAAACTATTTAGAGGTAATAAAACAATGTTATTTTTGTTGTAAAATAAAATTAATAATAGAGAGAAGAAATAAAGGAACAATTAGAGAATGAGAGAATAGGAAACAACTTTTGTGTGTATTTATTACTGATCGGAAAAGTCCTATTTATAGATAGAACATAGTAACTCATCAAGGATAAAATTCAAATGGTTAATATAAATATTTACATAAAGAATAATGAATCATATGAGTATCAATCATATGAGTAACTGTATCAAATTAATGGACGACCATTAATTTATAACAAACCCCCTTGAGTATCCATTGATAAGAGAATGTGTCTCATTAAAACCTTACTAGAAAAAACCCTTTGGGATAAAAACCTAGTAAAGAGAAACGAGTACAACATTCTGTATTCTTTAGTATAATATTGTTCATCACATATTTTATTTCTTCCTTATGTAAACTTACATCATTAAGATAATAACCAAAGTTGTGAATCATTTGCTCAAAAGTTCTTCTTGGCAAAGACTTTATAAATAGTCCTACCAAATTTTTACATGAATGAATCTTTTGGATATCTATATCATCCTTTCAATTGAACAATATTGTCTTCATATATGATTATTGATTCCATCTTTGTCGAGATAGCCATAAGTTTCTTGCACATGTTGAATTATAGACCGTAACCAAACACATTCACAACTTACATCATGTAATAATAAATATTTTGTATGACTAGACGATGTTGCTGCTATGGTTTGTTTCATAGACCATCATGAAATTATTGTGCTACCACATGTGAACAAATATCTTGTATGTAATCAACCATTATGACATTGCAAAAATATGTAAAATAACATGCATATGCATAACTCATTAGCTCTAATTTTGAATCATTTAGATAAAATAAGCTCATATTCGTAGTATCCTTAAGGTAACGAAGTATATATTTTACTCCAATCCATTTTCTTCTTGTAGTTGAAGAACTATATTTTGCTTAACAAATTTACAACAAATGCAATATCAGGTCGAGTATAATTAGCAAGATACATGTGTTCCTACGACACTAAGATATGGTACTTCTGGACCAAGAAGATCTTCATCATTTTCTTGAGGTATAAGAAGATCCTTTATCAACATCTAATGACCTCACAACTATTGAAGTGCATAATGGACGTGACTTGTCCATTTAGAACATTTTAAGCATCTTAATTATATAAGCCTCTTGATGTATAAAAACACTTTTATTAAATACTCAATTTCTAATTTCAAACAAGACTTTACCCTTTAAAGATCCTTCCTCTCAAATTCTTTCTTTGAGCAATCAATTGCCTATGTGAACTCATTAGGAGATCCAACGATGTTTATGTCATCTACATAAACAATAATTATGGGAAATTCATTTTCTAAAATTGTAATATAAATACAAGGACAAAAAGGATTATTTCTATATCATTCTTTTAACAAATACTCAATAAGACGGTTATACCACACACATCCTGATTGCTTTAATTAATAAAAGGTCTTGTTCATTTATATTGAATAACCCCTTTAGAATTTCCCTTATTGGGCAAATTAAATCCTTCAGGGATTTTCATATAAATATCATTCTCAAGAGAACCATAAAAATATGTTGTAACATCATCCATTAGATGTAAATGCATACCTTGTTGTACAACTAGTATAATCAAATATTGCAATGTTGTTGCACCCAATACTACTGAATATGTCTTTTCACAAATCAATATCAGATTTTTGTGAAAAATCTTGAGCAATCAATTGTGCTTTGTATCTAACAATTTCATCATTCTTAATTTATTTTTGCTCCAAAATTCATATGTACCCAACGGGTTTCACACCCTCAGGTGTGTGAACTATAGGCCAAAAAACCTTTTGTTTAGCAAGAAAATCTAATTATGCTTCTTTGCATATTTTCATTTTGGCCAAACATTTCTTTGTCGACAATCTTCAATGATCATTGGTTATTAATCCTCATTGTCATTCATATCATTCATCGCTATATTATATGTAAAAGTTTCGTTAATGTTGACTTCATTTTGGTTCCATATTATATGATTCATGACATAATTTATTGAGATCTCATCATTTTCAACAGTTTTAGGTACCCGAGGTTCTTCTGGAACCAAATCATTATGTCAAATGAATCTTTTGGGATTTCAACCTTTTCGATTAAGTCATCTTGCATTTTAGCTTCATTTCTCATTCAAGAGTTTTTATCTTTGGAACCAATAAGCCTACCACACTTCAAGTGTGTCTTTGGAACTAACAAGCCTACCATGCTTCAAGCGTGTTATGAATTAGTATCGATTATCTTTGAAGCATTAGTAGCTGATATTAGTTACCCTTTTTCTGTTAGTAAAACATAAGGTAATTAATTGACTAATGAATTATCCTTTGAACTTCTAGTTCACATTCCTTTGTACGAGGATCAAGACAAGATAATGATAATTCATTCCGACTAATATCTTTTTTCAATTGTTTTCTTTTTAGTTACCCTTTTTCTGTCAATAAAACATAAGATAATTAATTGACTAATGAATATCCTTTGAACTTCTAGTTCACATTCTTTTATACGAGGATCAAGACAAGATAATGATAATTCATTCCGACCAATATCTTTTTTCAATTGTTTTCTTTTTCTCCTTAATGTTGAAAAACTTATTCACCAAAGTGACAATCGAAAAGTTGAACTATAAATAAGTCTCCTGTTGGTAGTTCAAGATATTTTATTATTGAGGGAGAATCATATCCAACATATATTCTCAATCGTCTCTGAGGACCCATCATAATCCCTTTTGGTGGGAAAATTGGAACATATTCACCACACCCAAAATTTCTTACATGAGAATATTAGGTCACTGACAAAAAACCAACTACATAATAGAGTATTTACAATTAATTGTTGGCTTGATGCAAATCAATAATGCAACATGCAAAATTGCATATCCCCGAGTAGCCATTGGAAGATTAGCTCTAATGGTCTTGCAACCAATTTTGGTGGGGAAATTGGAACATATTCACCACACCCAAAAATTCTTACATGAGAATATTAGGTCACTAACCAAAAACCAACTACATAATAGAGTATTTATGATTAATTGTTGGCTTGATGCAAATCAATAATGCAACATGAAAAATTGCATATCCCCAAGTAGCCATTAGAAGATAAGCTCTCATAAGTAATGGTCTTGCAACCAATTTTAGACGTTTCAGTATTGATTCTGCAAGTTTATTTTGAGTATGAACATGTACTACTGGATGCTCAACTTCAATTATAATTGATATACAATATTCATAAAAGCATGAGATGTAATTTCATAAGTATTATAAAAACATATTTTCTTAATCGGATAATTTGGGAAGTGAGCTCTTAATTGTACTAATAACTTTGCAAATACTTGATTGTGAGTTGATAATAAACAAATATATGATCATATAGTTGATGCATCAATTAAAACCATGAAATAACTAAATGATCAACATAATGGGTGTATTAGACCACAAATATCATCTTGTATTCGTTTTGAAAATGAGATTGACTTTATAAGTTTTCTAGTGATAGTTTTAACATCAACTTTTCTTTGTGAACGTATAGTACATGAGAACTCATTGGTCTGAAAAAGTCTTTTTTGGACTCTTAAGTGGACCTCCACATGAGTTTTCAACTATTTTTTGCATCATGATATATCCAGGATGACCCAACCAATCATGCCAAACAAGAAATTCATTTCTATTTGTAAGCTTCTGGCTTACAATGACATATGTCTCAATTGCATTAATATATGTTTAGTATAAGCCATAAGAGAAGGCTAATAATTTCTCCAATACACATTTTTTATTCGACTCAATTCGAGTGATATAAAGATATTCAATATCTCATTCATTGTTTGTCTCAATATGATATCCATTTAGACGAATATCCTTGAAACTTAATAAGTTTCTATTAGACTTAGAAGAATAAAATGCATTTTTAATATGGAATCTTGTACCTCTTGGTAGAAGTACATTAGCTCTTCCGGAACCTTCAATTATTTTTGTAGTACCATAAATAGTACTGACACTGACTTATCGTATTACCAAACAAGAGAAAAATTTATTACTCTTGAGAATTGTATTTCTATGTTCATAAGAAAAATGTGTTTCTATGTTCTTCTCATTATTTTTAAGATGTTTTGGTGTACGACAAGTATAACTCAAATGACCTTTACCACCGTAAAGATAACATATATTATCATCTTGCACCCACTTATATACCGTGAAAATGCCTTATATCTAGTCGATTTGGAACTTCCAACACATCTTCCTCATGACGAGATATATACATCCCGTACATGAGACCTAGACACTAATGGATGGTCTGATAGCAGGTGGAATCATATGTCCAACAAACACAAATCTCGCTAGGATAGGCTTTAAACAATGACACTAATACCATGTTAAAAAGTAAACTTTAAGCCTAACTCAACTTCACAAAATTGGCTTGTAAGATGAGGTTTGCACGACAATTTTCTTTTTCTTTTTTCACAATATTGTTCCACTTCTGGTGATAAAATGTGTCTTTAAAATTTCCTTTATAACCATGTCCATAATCACTATTATGACCATGAAAATATAAATCAAATGTTGTTGCATTCACTTATGGGATTGGAGCAAAACCAATTGGACAAATTTCATGATTTTTTATCCAAAGCTCATTGCCTTTGTTCAGCCACAAAAAGGCATCAAATAAATTCAAAATATTTGTGAACTTTCTTTTCAAAATTTTATTATCACAGGAGCAAATTAGTTGCTCAGATATGCTATATTTCTTTTCTTAATGGTATCACCAATACCCATTGCATCTAAATGTATTTCAATATTTAATATCCAATATAAGTAATTCTTCCTTGTAATATCAAGGGTCATAAATTCAAGATTTGTAAGGTTTGACATGTTTAGAATTAGTACATAAAATAATAGTAATAATAATCATCATAATAATAAAAATAATAATAATCTGAGATGAAAATTGATAAAGTTAAACAATTCTTATGATAAAAATAAGAATATAAAATAAAATTGTAAATGAAGAAAGAATTAGAAACAGTTTGAATTGAGACACACAAAACATTATCGTTAGAGAGAGAGAAATGCTTCCACTAGCGTTGAGTTGGTTTGAGCATTATGCTAATAACATGTTATAAAATAAAGCTAATAATATAGAGAAGAAGTAAAAGAAGAATAGAGGATGAGAGTATAGGGAATAACTTTTATGTGTATCTTATTATTAAGGGTTAAATATGTTTTTGGTCTCTTAACCTTTAGTAAATTTTGGAATTAGTTAATTTCAAAATTTTGAACCAATTTAGTCCTTCATCTTTTGAAATACGTGGATTTAGTCATTTTAATCAAATTTTGTTAAGTTTATTAGACATTTCATAATAGTATTTGAATTAACATTAAAGCAAAAATGTGTCAAACAATATAAACAACTCAAATACAATCCTAAAATGCGTACGAAACATCAAATAAACCTAACAAAATTTGATTAAAATTATTAAATCCACATATTTCGAAAGATGAATTACTAAATTGGTCCAACGTTTCGAAATGGACTAATTCCAAAATTCACCTGAAAGATAAGGGACCAAAAACATATTCAACCCTAACCCTATGATTAATGATAGGAAGACTCCTATTTGTATATATAATATGGTAACCCACGAAGAATATAAATCAATCAAATAGTTAATAGAAATATTTACTGTTTACATAAAGATTAATAGAATAATGAATTATATAAGTATGAATCATATCATTTATTATAAATTTAATCTACCAATATATTTTGTAAAAATTGAAATTGATGATAAATGATGTTATGAATGGCGCGAGTAATGAGCAGATGAAGGACATGAGACCCATGGGACACATGGCAAAGGGGGAGGAAAACAAAGGCAAACGAAAAAGTGGAAGGAAACGAATAATCAATTCTGCACTGAAGGATTTCGTGTGGAGTACGACGTGATTATAAAAACAGCTTTT
>Ga0214545_1005203_pt1 | contig 23730 bp, 12 predicted proteins | sample CNSS4metaG_FD_160064 | JGI IMG/M metagenome (GOLD analysis project Ga0214545, IMG submission 160064) | Root nodule microbial communities from cowpea collected in UCLA plant growth center, Los Angeles, California, USA - CNSS4 | ecosystem: Host-associated > Plants > Roots > Nodule | place: USA...
TATATATCAATCAATAATATATATATATATATATATATATATATATATATATATATATATATATATATATATATATACACACACACACACACACACACAGGTAACTCAAATACAAAAGGATAACATTCTTTAATGTAAAATTGGTGGTGTTCCGGTTGTTCCCTTAATAAATATATTTGCCTCTCCTTGTGGTAACCTCGTGGTACATTGTTTACATGTGATGTGAAGGCTTCATACCTTGCATGAATGTATAAAATTAAAAAAAAAAAAAACAAAACTGGTGGTACATTGTATTGTGACAATTTCTACAATCTTTATAAGAGAGGATGGCTATATTGATGTGGAATATTGTGCTGATTTGAAATTCTTCATTCATATCAACATGTCTACCTAGTATAAAAATTCAATAACTTTGAATGAATTTTCAAATATTGTAATTAATTTTAATGCGAAATTATTAATTTTTATTTTCTATGAAAATAGGTGACTGGAAGAGTGGTGCAAAATTTTTTCATACCGAATATACAATGAATTACTTGATGGCAACATATAGTAAGCCCCAGGTAACTCTTCTTATTTACCATATACTTTTTCTTTTTGCGCTATGACTGATATACATACATTTTTTTCTTACCTTTGTTTGCAAACATTTGAAGGTTTCCATTCTTAATGGAATTGTCATGGGAGGTGGTGCTGGTGCTTCTGTACATGGAAGATTTCGTGTTGTTACAGAGAATACGGTACTCTTTTGTTGAGAGCTTTGCTATGTAAATGTAGTTTCAAGGAAGATAGAAAATTTTATTTCATAATCATTCAACTTTAAAAGATTGAGATTTATGGGAAGAGTTTGATCATAGATTTTCTAACCAATCTAAATACAATTCAAATTAAAAATATAGATATAGGTAAGTCAGGAAAAATGAAACAAAAAAGGATAAGATCAGTAAAAAAGCTGATCATATCATATCTACCCTAAGCGTTCTAGAATTAAATTGTTTTATAAATATATCTAACAACTTCTATACATCCAAAGTTGGTACAAAAATATCCACCACATCCAACTTCCTTACAATAAATTCAAATTTAGACCGAAGCTACCATTAAATTACTTCAACAACCTTTTCCTTTATAAATTTCCTATCAATCTTCACATGCTTAGTTTGGCATGCTGTATGGAATTTTGTGCTATATGTAATTGCAACTTTATTGTAATTTTAGTTCAATTTGTAGATTCATAGGTCAATGCAGTTCTTGAACAATCTTGTTTAGCCACATTATCTCCCACACCCCTTGCGTCATTGCTTTGTATTCAGCCTCTGCAGTCAGTGCTACTCCTTGCTGCAGTGTTATTTTTATTTTTTCTTCTTCAAGTGAATAGAATACGCCACACAAAGTGATACAGACCCACATCTTAAAAGCTTAGAAGAAAAAGAAAAGAATGAAAAGAACACTGATGTAGGAATTGTTCTGTTAACAAAAACAGGAAATAGAAGGATAACAAATCCAACCCAGAGCTACACTCCTCTCTAGAGCAACACAAACGGTTCCTCTCCTCTCTCAATCAAAAATCCAGTCTTCCCCCAATTCTCAGCAAAACCGAATACAAATAGAGTCTCTCTTTCCACCTCCACAATTTCTCTCTCCTCTAATTGCCTACCACCTCAGCTCTTTGGTTCTTCGTTCTTACGTATATTTTTCCCCATTGTGTCTTGGTACCTTCGTGGACTATTGATTGAGGAAGCCCACTCATTCTTTGGGTCTCATTAATAACTTCCTCTTGAAGAATTGTCTTGTTTTCAAGACTCTGTCCTAGATATTGACTCCTAATTGAAACTTCATCTTCCAATGTAGCCTCTTCTATGACCCATAATTGTTTCACGGGCATTGGTGCATGGGACTGTACGGTCCACCACATATAAAACACAATCCCTTCTTTTGCCTATCCAACAATTCCTGATAGGCTAAATGCCTTGTTCCCCTATCTCTAGGCCCACTTATGTTATTTACAAAGCCTAACTAGTCAACTTTTCTTAATAACTATAGAGAGCGAAAGATATTTTCATCATGTGACCTATTTATACCTCACATTTCTCTGTAACCGCAGGTGTCAAATAATTGTATGATTGTGCAATACCCTTGGGCACCTAATGGAGATATTTTTCTTCTTGTTAGTTTTAGACTTATCTTCTTTTTACCAAGGAATTTGTTTTCTATGCAAAACAAAAAATGGTGATAGCAAAGGAAGATTCGGTGTACACCTTTCTGATTACATCTAAGCATCCAAGTATTAGTTGACCTAAATTTTCTGTTTGTACTTCGTCACCTATATGTTCTAGTGTTTTCAGGTATTTGCAATGCCAGAAACAGCTTTGGGTTTATTTCCTGATGTAGGTGCACCATATTTCTTGTCAAGGCTGCCTGGCTTTTTTGGTATGCATGCTTTATCTTAGAAATTTCTACAAATATATTTAGTCCAAATTGGTATCCTTTATATTAAGTTTACATAATTTCTCCATATTTTAATTGTTCTCACCATTTGTGAGTCCTGCATTCTTTTGGCATGTTACCATAGGCATCATAATCCTTCAATTTACAATTTGAACGTTTTAATATATTTTGGCTATCACCGATCTGCATTTGTATCAACGATTTATAATGTTTTTCACCATTTCTTTTGAAAAAAGTTAAAAGAAGTTATGTGAACTCAAATTTTGAAATGAAAAGCAATTTGGAAGAATACTTGTGATACTATTTTTGTTTGAACACTTACTATTTTTACCTTTTCTAAGCATTCTCAAACGAACCTTTCCCCCTATTTTCTCATTTCTATTGGAAAACAAATTGCAGGAGAATATGTTGGTCTTACAGGTGCTAGGTTGAATGGTGCAGAAATGCTTGTTTGTGGTCTTGCAACACATTTTGTTCCTTCATCGGTATGCTACCTGCCACTGTAATTGTGGGCTCTTTCTGGCAAGTAGTTCTTCTGTAATTACTTTGCCTAAACTTAGTCGTAAAATTTGTGTACTCAAATCACTGAAAAATTTACTGCAGTTTTGAAATAAAAATGGTCAACCAAATGTAATCTGACCTGGAGATTTTTTTTTTTTTCCTATTAAAATCTAATCTGGGGATTGAAAGTATGTCGTAAAATATCTATGGATAAATATTAGGAAGTTGGAGATGCTTTTCGGATTTGGTGTCAAACTTTATTACCCTCTGATTTAGGAAGTGAATGCACCTGCTGAGTAAGGTGGCAGTTGAAGTAATGACCTTAACTTTATGAGCTGTTGTTTGATCTCTTAACAGATTAAGCGTTAGTAGTTGAGAATCAAATTTCTTTCAATTTGAGTCAATTGTTTTTGGGGGTATTGCTCCTGTCTTCTCTTTAAAGCCATTTACTCACTTACTTTAAAATTACACTAAAAACCATATTATAATCTTAAACTTATCCTAGTTAGGTACTAGGAGATTTTTTTTTAAAGATTACACAAACCTTGTCTCAATTTAACTTCGGATTTCAATCAGTTGTGGTGGATTCTCTTTTGGAACATTATTACGATTTTTTAATGCATAATAGTTCTTTCTTATTGTATTATGTTATATTTCAACTCTCCCTCTTATAATCATTCAATACGCAGAAATTGTCTTTATTGGAAGAAGCATTATGCAAGGTGCAAACTAGTGATCCAAATGCAGTGTCTGCTATTATCGATAAATACTCAGAGCAACCTTTCCTAAAAGACGACAGCGTTTATCACAGGTTGGTATGCGTATAAAGAAATACAATGTATTATATACACAAAAATAGATAAACAATCAAAGCCTTTGGACGATAGATAGATGGATAATTTATCATTCACAACAACAGTGGCAGCAACCAAAATCAATTCTCACTAGGAGCAGTCAGTCACATCAACAAAATCTTTAGGTTTAATTCTAGATTGTCCCTCATGATCTCATCAACTGTTTTTCTTAGTCAACCGCTAATCATTGAGCTATAATGCACCCAATTGACTCTTCTTACCTGGCCCTCTAGCGGTCTTCTTATCCTATGCCCAAAATTCGTAGACGAGTCTTTGTGCTTTTATGTACACATACCTGGGAAAGTGTGTATATGTATGTACGAATTATGTATGTATGGATGTATTCATGTGCACGTGCATGTGCATGAGTGTAGCCAATTATTCTTCGAATTGTATTTTGGTTAGTCTCTTTCTATATTATATGGTTTTATTACATCCCTACTCTCTACATAATGGAGTGTGGTTTGTTCATGATAGAATGAATTGGTCATTTTAATTGAATTTCATTCTTATGGTTCAATTTTTCCCCCTACCTTGATGACTAGAGGTTTGAACTTTAAACCTATGACCTCCTACAACCTACCCAAATCCACACTGCTAACCCATTGCTAGCGACCCCAAATGTAGTTCTTGTTGATTTTTTTTGTCCTTGCTAATTACAAAGTCAATCAATTAGTCAAGTGCATACTGCACAACCTCAAAAAGGTTTATTTCTCATGGCTTATGAATCAAACAGTTCAGAAATAAACAAACTACTAAAAAAAGCACAACGGGAGAAAAATGACACCCAAAGAAAGATGCACATACTAGCAATGATAACTTTCATAGCTGGGGGGTCTCAAGCCTAATCACTACCCAAATTGTCTTTTTGTTACCCTCCTTATAATAATTTATTTCCCCTGTAACAACCTCTCCGCTCAACTGAATCCTGTTACATTGCTGCCACGTGTTGCCTCTCTCAGCTATGCCCTGGTCAAGCGTCTGATCTGTTTGTGTTAGTTGTGACAGTCACAACTTTCACTGGATATCCTATTATAACCAAGTGGTAACAGTTCTACCACCTCACAAGGAAGCCGCTCACTTCACTTGTATCTGTCAAGTAATTTGGTTTAGTTTCAGAACATTTGAGGAACCTAAATTCTCTTCCTCTACTTTCATTATAGATTTCTGTTATTGTATTTTTTCTAAATAATTGAAACATAACACACCATCTTAGTCTTGTACATTTCTCATTTATATCTTCTTGTGGTGGCTCATTGCAGGATGGATGTGATCAACAAGTGCTTCTCAAGAAAATCAGTCGAGGGAATAATATCTTCTCTGGTAAGTTGAGTTATGCCTTTGAAAGTATCTGATTAATGTTCTTCAGCATAATGAAGGATGATATTTTTTCTTTTAGCTACCTGAATTTTGTCTTGCTGTTTTAGGAGATAGAAGCTACCGGTAAGGCTGATCATTGGATTTCTGAAACTGTTCAAACCTTGAAGAAAGCATCTCCAACAAGCCTTAAAATCTTTCTTAGATTGGTATGTGTCCTGAAGGAATTATAAGTTATGTTTCATGTACATTCTAAATTTAATTTCTCTTCTATATGTTCAATTGTTCCAAACTTCCAAGTATATTTGTAGTGCTTTTTCTTTAATATATAAAGGAATGAATTCATAAAGATAAAGAGGAGATAATAGCAACGAGTTAAGGGATAATAATACTTCGAAAAAGGGAGAGAAAGTGTTTTTCACCCATAAAAGATATTGTTTTTAACTTAGTTCAACTTCATATCCCAAGTTGCTCATCCAAATTAGTTTCAATCAAATCACCAAAGTGTTAACATATATTGAGGATATCACTAATCTGGCTCCTTCATTTCTACCAAAACTAGTAGCTAATAGACAAAAGTTGGTGCAAGGACCAAGGGAACCTCCGACATCTTTACAAGGCGATGTGAAGAAATCTATAAAGGAATAGACATATAACAATATATGAATATGGACTGATTTTGAGCTAGGCATTGCACAATATCACCTTTTGAAATCAGGCTGGATTCTCTGGACAACCTTATCCTATTGGAAAGAGAAGGAAAACAGATTAACCATTTACTTTCTAGAACAATTAATAAGAAATATAGGAGACAATATAATATGTTTTTCGTACGAACAGTAGAAGGGAATATAAAGGCAATCTAACTGAAAAACTATCTAACAGAACCCACCGATAGTGCATAACAGAATTCTAACAATCATTACTTGTTGAGTCATTCAATCCTTGGAAGCTTCTCAATATGGGACAAAGTCATGCTAGCATTACTTCTGTGCCTTACATTTGGAGCCCCTAATCCTACTTCTGTTGGTGGGCTATTACTTTCAGAGCTATTTATAACAAGAATGTTCTTAGAAACCAATTTGTCAAGGCCCATACCCGTCCTTATTTAAACAACAGCAAATCTCCTAATTTCACACCCATAGCACTAGACTAAAGAAATTTCATCTGTACTTTCTTGAGTAGCAACAACTGTCAGTCTGTAGCTAGGACAGGAATAAACATAGGTAGTAGGGAATGTATAAAGTCAAGCCTGCATGAGATTAATCCAAGCCCTAGATAGAAGTAAGACTTTTTCAGGCTTGGTTAGTGCTTGGAAATCTTCACCTTTTCTTTTGTAATTTATTTACATGTTTGAAAAGTACAAATTCTTCTACTCGGCCTTGCAAAAACAAAGTGAGAAAGGATAAACAAAAAAGCACAATAGGAGTTGAATGGATTTTTTCTTTCCTTTTAAATTTTTTTCAAACATTGAAAGACAGGCTCAATTGAACAATGTTTGAAGGAAACACTAACAACTTCACTAGTTGCCCAAGTAATAAGATTAGTACACATATCACCATAATATCCGAACTTGCTTTTCATTGTTGTCATCTCATCATCATCATAATCATAGTCATAGTCATAATATCATATTGTAATTATAACAACTTCTATATTTTCCTATTGGCATTTTCAGATTAGAGAAATTCGGCTCCTAGGTATTGGTCCATGCCTTGTTCTTGAATATAGAATTGTTTGTCATATTCTAAAAGGACACTACAGCAAGGATTTCTTTGAGGTATCTGATAATCCATGGTTGTTTTAGATTATTTTTCTTCCATGGCTTGCTTATTGTTATGTTTTACTGCAGGGTTGTAGGGCTATACTTTTAGATAAGGACAAGAACCCAAAGGTGGGTAGCTACTCATATCTTTGATTTTGTATAACCGTTTCCCATTCCAGCATGAACATTCCTCCATGTAAATTGATTTTCTTGAAAAGTTGTATTTTAGTTATCATATTGATGATATCCTTTTCAGTGGGAACCTTCCAAATTGGAGCTTCTCAGTGATAGCGATGTCGACCGTTACTTCTCTAAGCTTGATGATGAAGAATGGGAAGAATTGGAACTTCCTAAAAGGTTCAAAAATCTGCCTACATATGCTATTGCAAAGCTGTAAAGCATAAAAATTCTCATATTTTCAACCCAAAAGTATTGAAGACAACTGTCACACCAATCAATGGATTATCGAATGTTTCAGTGTTATGTGCCAGTTTATGTATAGCCACCGTTGCAATTGATAAGATTTTAAAATCGTAAGGGATTGCAGAACATACAATTATTAAGAGAAAAGTTGCAATGCAACCATGCAACTATGATTAAGGCTCTCTTTGTTAAATTTAGGCGCTAAGACCTTACACAATTTGTTCTAATAGTTGTATCTCAACTATTTAAATTAAGATAATCTAGTCTTAATAGATAAAGTCATGAATTCAATTATAATAAATAATTTCTATTTTTTTTTTGTAAGCTGGTATCTCTATTTTAATTATGTTCATCACGATGAAGTGTAAGACCATCATATGTTAAGAAGCTTAGACTCTGCATTAGATATTCTTGTCTCATGGGACTCTTAGACAACAATTTTTATTGTTCTTACAATAGAAAGTGCAAGTCTCAATACGAAGCCATAAAACAAGACAAGAGTTCAGTTTGAATTTGTCGAATTGTTTTGAGAAGTCATTAGCATGTTTATTCATGAATCCTTATAAAGGTTAATATGATTTTTTTTTTGTAGTAGTGTGCTAAAATGTAGTCAATTCAACTTCCTTCCTTCTACAACTAATATGTTTCATTTCCATCCTAGCCTATGAAGCTTCTTTGAAGTGATTAAAGGTAGATATCTCTCAGGCCGAATATAGAGTTCTAGCTCAAGCAAGTTATGAAGCTCAATGGTTGGTCTATATTCTACAGAATTTTGGCATTTCTTTCACACGTTCGGTGGTTCTTTATTGTGATAGTCAGTCAGCTCTTCACATAGCAGCAAATCCAATCTTCCATAAAAGAACCAAACACATCGAATTGATTGTCACTTGGTATGCGAGAAAGTTTAGTCCAAACTTATTTCCCTCATGCCTATTCCTTTTAAGGGCCAAACTATATATCTCCTCACAAAACCTCTTGTTCTAAGACTGTTTCGATATCTTGTTTCCAAGCTTGAAATGATCAACATTTAGTTCGGTTAGTAATTAGTTTTTCCTTTAATACATGCTTAGGTCCATCTATATAATGCTTAGTTTTTTCATCTCTATTACTTTATCTCATCTTCCCTTTCATTCCTTTCACAGCTTCCACCCACCCGATGCACCTTATACTCTTTCATCTTCCACCACCCTCACCATCTCCCACACACCATTTTCCTTTACCTTTCAAACTAAAACATGAGAAATCTCACATACTTCCATCTTCACCACCATCTTCGTAAACCTACCTCCATCTTCATCACCACTTTCATAAATCCCCACCTTTGTTTTCTTCATCATCTTCCTTATCCTCTCCACCACCAAAACCGCATAACGCATCGTCCACACCTCCACCCATCAATAGCACATTTCAGGCTACTGCATAATTAAAGCCTCTTTCCTTCCCCCCTCAACGATGGTGACAACCACACTACCTAGCTACCGATGAAGACGTGAAGAGGTGTGTCACCATGGAAGAGGTGAAGAGATGTGTTGTCGTTGGAAGTGGTGCAAAGGTGGGGTTGGACATAAGAAGAAGGTAAAATTGTCATTTCATCTAACATACAGGGGTGAATGGAGAAGTAGCCCACGTAGAGTTGCCAAACATGTTGATCCAACCCAATGGACCACTCAAAACTTGTATAAAGTCAAGGGAATTGCTTCCTATACCCCATGTTTTCTTCTTACACCTCCATAACTTTCATAAAATGTCAATTTTATTCCTTTCTTCTTCCTTCCCACTCAATCCTACACCTGCACCAGGCACTGCACCCATCAACCAACCAATGCCCTCATCCATCCCAACGCCTTCTTCGTATTACTCTATTGCCACACTCCTCCATCATACCAAGTGAGCACAAAAGAAACTATTGTAAGCGAGGAGGATAATTTGATTCCAATGGACATCGTGCTTCTTAAACTCGTTGAATCCATAACTCTTTTACCAACAAAGCATCGACTAATGACATGCTTGTGGCTATCATGGAGAGGGTTATATTAGATATATAAAAGGGGTAGCAAATTCGACATGCAATAGAAAGCCAATAAAGGCCTTTGTAGATTGTGTTACAGCTTTTACAATTCATAATGTAATTTGCATTACTAATTGTAAAATCTAATATATAATTTGCATCGTAGATTCTATACTCCAAAATATAGTTTTGTATTACAAAATGTAGAATCCAGAATGTAATTTACATTTTGAATTGTTTTCAAAATTACAATACGGATTGTACGATCAGAAATACAAATTTTGTATTACAAATTGTACAATCAGAATTGTAATTGTATTTTCAGATTATTTTCAAAATTTATATTATGAATTACAGTTGCATTGTCATTATATAATTTGAAATGCATTTTATATTTCAGATTATATTATAAATTGTATAATCTATAATATAAATTTGCAATACGCACTATATAATTTGGAATATAAATTTATATTCTGGATTATACAGTATGAAATGTGTAAAAATAATATTTTTGAATACCGGATTGTGAAATCCAAAATATCTACAAACTATACAATCTGAAACTATAATTAAAAATAAGGGTATAGTTAGAATTTTAAAAAATATGGGGTTATAGGAAGAATATATGGGATACAAAAAGAAATTCTTTAAGGTCAATCCAACTTATTTTCTAAACAAATTGCAATTTTTTATTTACATTCATGCACCTAACATAATTTCTTCCGGCACCTCCATACATTTTCAATTTTCAATTTTACTCTCTTTTCATTTTCAGATCAGAAATACAAAATCTGAAAATATTTTGGAATATACAATTTCAAATTTTGGAACATACAATCTGGAACGTAAAACGAAAAGCACAATCTAAAATTCGATATACAAATTTTACATTTTGAATTATATAATTCAGAATACATTTTTTATCTTGCATTTGAAATTATACAATCTAAAATGTGCTTTTAATTTTTATATTTCATATTGTACAATCTAATATATAAAATTTTATGTTCTGAATTATATAATATCATTTGGAACACAAAAATAAAAAATGTATTCTAAATTATACGATATGTAATATATTTTATATTTCGTATTCGAGAGTGTAGGATCCAAAATATATGTTTTGTGAGAAAAAACAAATGGAAGAGGGAGCCGGCTGTGGAGCTTAAAGTAGTTATAGGAGCCTTGTCTCCTAAACTTTTTTCTATATATGTAAAATTAATATATATATATATATATATATATATATATAGATATATATTAATTTTAATATATTTTATGTATTTGCACCACCAAAAATTTTATACATTCATCTTGTCACATTCGAAATTTTATTTTACATTTTGAATTATATAATCAAGAATATGTTTTTAATTTTTACAGTATAAGTTATACAATTTTATATTTTGAATTATATAATTCGAATCACAAAAATAAAAGATATATTATAAATTATACAATCTCTGATACAATTCTTTTATTTTGTATTGCATATTGTAGAATCCATAATTTATGTTTTTGTGAGGAAAAAAAAAAGTGGAGGATGGAAGCTATATTTTGGAGTAGGGAAGTGGTGTATGGAAGGGTAGAATGTAAGGATGACAAAAATATTTGTGTCTGTGAGTATTTACGGATAAAATCTGTGATGGATAGTTGGTACTTGCGGATATTTGTTGCTCGCAGGTAGCAAGTGTTTTAATATCCGCTTATAAACAAGTCGGTGCGAGTATCATACTATTTGTATCTGCAGGTACTCGTTATCCGTAAAAAAATAAAATTAAAAATAAAATAATGTTTTATTAAGTTAAATTTAATGAAAATTAAATTTTGATTTATATTTTATTAGATAAAATTAAATTTAAATTAAGTTTATATTTAATATAATATATATTTTATTTTACATTTTTTTAATTTTATTTAATTTTAATTTTAAATATTTATAAAATATTTTTTTTAATGTTTGCGGGTATCCACGAATTTTAAAATACTCGCAAATACTTTGTAAACAGATACTCACACGGATAGCGAGACGGGTAGTGGATAAATTTTTTTGTCGCGAATCGGGTTTCGGATAAGCACTATCCGTGTCTAACCCGACGTATTGTCATCCCTAATAGAGTGTATAGGGTTGTGTGTGTCTAATGAACGTGTATATTCATATTTTTTTCATCTTTCTCATAAAACTTTCAAGTATTTTCTTTCACTTTCTGTGTAACTTTAAAAATTGGATGGAGGATAAAAGATGGAGAAAAGAAGAGAAGAAAAGAGAGAAAGAGGAGACCTGGAGGAAAAAGATTAGAATAAGATAGTTGTAAATTGATCTTTCATTTTGGTTATGGAGGTGAAAGAAGAAATTATGAAGGTACACGAAGAAATGGCTAACTGTGTATCGGATTAGTGAGTCCATTTGTCCACTTTAAAAAATTTAAAACAAAATAAAATGTGTATTTTTAAAATTTAATTCATATTAATGAAATTAATTTTAATTAAATAGAAAGATTATATATATATATATATATATATAGAGAGAGAGAGAGAGAGAGATAAATATGAATTATAATACATGTATTGATTTTGAGAGAAAGTAAGATTTTATTTCTAATAAATATAATTATTATTTTATAAACGAGCCTAGATAAAAAAAAAAAAACTAAATTTAATTTAGGTCACAAATTTTTTGTATGACCAAACTTTTATTATAGACTCTTCAACCTTGCTAGTCAAACTATGCCTATTTTTACTGCTAGAAATACCTAACATTCATGTCTTTTAATGTACTCTATCCCTTCAAATTCTTAATTCCCTCTCAATATTCACCATCAACTATATACTATCATGAATCTAACACATAATCTTAGAAAATTGTTACTCACGAAGAAAGAGATCATGAAATTTATATATTTTTGTCTTCAACAAAAAATTTATATATTTTTGTGTAAATTTCATTGAATAAATGTAGTTTATTCAACTAATTTTCAAAATACTTTATTCTTCTACTATCATAAAAATATTTAAAATTGTATTTTGATAATAACATAGGAACACAACTTTTCTATCCGAACTTCTAAACTTACCTTTTACTTAATCTATTTACAAGATATAGCAAAGTTTTAAAGTTTAAGAAAATTAAATAAAGTAACCATAGTAATTACATTTACTTTAAACAATTTAACAGTCCCTAGAAAACGAAATTGCTGAAGTTGGATATGATAACTAAAATGGGTCATTCTACAATTAAAGTATTAATTATCAAAATAATACTTTTATAACTGAATTTCTTCATTGTCAATTTTCTCGTTACTAACGTGACGAATGATTGTTGATGATGTATTATTCTAATTAGATTACCAATTTTAGAATCAAGTGGTGTTCGTCATCATTGTTTATCTTTCATCACTTCCAAGACCAATACGTGTTCATGTTTCAATATCTTACGTCTCTCCACGTTGCATCACCAACCACAACATTTGTCACTCTATTTTTATAAAATTTAAAATCATCCACCACTTAAAAATAAATAAATTTATGTATAATAAGATATTAAATTAAATAACACATTAAAAAAGAGACTTTTATATGATTTATAGTATTTTCTATTCCAACCTATCAGCATATGTTTAAGAGTTTGAATTTGATTTATGATTTTGTCTTACATTTCAAAGAGTTGCGGATAAATTCGGTATGAAAATTATTTTTTAATTTGATTTGAGACTATTAAATAATCGAGTTTTGATGATATTTTTATCCTTAGACAATATTAGTGTTTTGACATTAAGGAATAACTATTGGCATTTGAAAGACATAAAAGAATGAATATCATGGATCATACATTTGAATAATAGGTTTTGAGAAAATTAGTTTATATCTCCATTTTTTGATTTTGAGTTTTCTTTTACAAATTCGTTTATGTTTTTATATTTAAACTTTCTTTTAGGATTTCTAGTTTTTTTAAAGAAAAACTTATGTATTTATATACAAAAGTATCAAAAGAGAGTAAATTTTTTTGATTTTTAGATTAGAATTCTTATTCTTATCAAAAAAATTTAACATTTTGATATCTGTTGTAATTTGCATTCTCCTCTAATTTATGTTTATTGTGTCTTTTTGATAATTCAAATTTAGAAACAACCATAAATAAGATCGTATCATATTATTTGCATTGAGATTTGAAATTCTTTATGATTTTGTTATTAAAAAATACTTACAAAAATTAAAAGATAAATATATATATTTAAATTATCATTGACTTCGTCTCGAAGACCATGTACAAAATAAAATTATTAGTGCCATACAATAATTTAGTGTTCATTAGTCTTATTTTTCACCATTGATCGTTTTATTATACAATATTGGTAGTGCAAACATTTAATTAAGACGATACTAGTATATTTTTCACCATCTTTTATGAAATAACCTGTGATTAATAAAGTGTCTTTTTTGTTTTTTAACTTAGGGATTCTGGATATAAATGTTTTTCCTTAAGACAATATAAACAATTGGATGTTACAATATGAGCATCATTAGCATGGAAAAAACTATCCCAAGGATGAGCTAACAAATTACGTTTCTAGAAAAGAAAAAAGAAAAATAGATTATAAAATCTAAATCTATCACCAATCAAAGAGTTATTTCCCTCTTTCTTCTTTGGTCAAATTTCTCCACTTTGGGTCTTTCATTTCTTCTCAACATCTCATAAATTTCCTTATAAAGGATTGAGTAAATTAATACAAGTCTCTGCCAGTTATATTATTTTCAGAAATTCCAAACATAAAAATAACTTACGATAATAGTTTTTCTTCTTCTTCTTCAATATATATATATATATATATATATATATATATATATATATATATATATATTTCAAACTTTTGTTTACCTTTTCATTTTTTTTAAATTTCATTAAATATACTTTCATAATATTTAGAATAAAGAATCTGAGTCTCAATAATTAACACAGCTAAACTCGTGATTCTCCCTCAATTAGTGGTGAAATAAGAAAAGCAGATTCTCTGTCTAATCAGAAAAGAAAGATAAACCAAAGAAAAAGATATCATATCATCCAATAAAGCACAATTATAATAATTAAACCACAAAAAATACAAAATAATGGAAAAAAAAAAATTAAAACAAGCTTTTTGACAGAGAAAATACAATAAACAAATTGAAGGCATCACCCGAATCAATTTTCCACTTAAATTTTCAAAGTAAAAGATAAAGAATCATTACCTAATTCTTACGTAGGTATGAGTTAGCTAAACACCTTCTCTTCTTTAAAAGCTTCTGTTCACACCCATTACAGAATTCATCAATACTACCACAAGAAATCTCAGAATCAAACATGTCTTACCCCATCAAAACGATAGTCGTTTTGGTTCAAGAAAACCGTTCATTTGACCACATGTTGGGTTGGATGAAATCCCTCAACCCGGAAATCGACGGAGTCACCGGTTCGGAGTCAAACCCGATTTCCACCTCGGAGCCGGCCTCGAACCGGGTTTATTTTTCCGACCAGTCTGATTTTGTTGAACCGGACCCAGGTCACACGGTGGAGGATGTGTACGAGCAAGTTTTCGGCGAACCGTGGAACGAGTCCTCGACGACGAAGAAAGTGTCGCCGACAATGGAGGGGTTCGCCCAAAACTCGGTGAAGCAAAAGAAGGGGTCAACGGCGGAGACAGTGATGAACGGGTACAAACCGGATCTGTTACCGGTTTATCGAGAGCTGGTTAAGGAGTTTGCGGTGTGTGATCGGTGGTTTGCTTCGGTTCCCGGTCCGACCCAACCGAACCGGCTCTACGTGCACTCTGCGACGTCGCATGGGTTGACCACTCAGGACACACAGAAACTCATTGGAGGGTTGCCACAGAAGACTATATTTGATTCTTTGGACGAAAATGGGTTCAGTTTTGGAATATATTACCAATATCCACCATCCACACTTTTTTATAGGTAAAATCACTTTTCATCTGTTTAATTTCAATTAAAAAAATTTAAAGTATAGTTAATTTTGATTAAAATAAATATATATTTTTTAGTTTTTAAGTTAATTGAAGTTTAAAGTAAACTTTGACTTCAAGTAAATAAAAAAAAAGTGTTAAACATATCGATGTAAACTTAAAATTGATTTGAGTGTTTCTGTTATTGAAATTTAAAGATATTTTTACTAATAACTAAAAATATGTTTTTATTCTTAATTTAGTTTTAAATAAAAATTCAATTAGATTATACTTAGAGTGTAATGTGCACTTTCATCTCGCTATAAATTATTATGCATTATCTTATACTGTTAACCTTTTTTTCTGTAATCATTTTAAGAAATTATATTTAAGATAAGTTTAACTTATTAGTACTAATTTGTTCTACATTAGTTATACACGAAAAGCCAAATAGTTAAAAATTTTAACTATTGTTTTTAATTTTTATTTGATCTTAATTTAAAACACCAATATAGATTTTGCTTCTTAAATATTGTTTTGTTGTAGTTAAACTCGTATATGTATACTATTGTTGAGGAATAGTGAGTTCTACGGTACTATCTAATATTTAATTGTAAACTATTATTGATACAATTTTCAAAATAATTATCATGAGAATCAATAAACCTGTCTTATATAATTATTTATGATTTATGAACATTATATATTCAAACAAAGACTTTGGATTCAAAATCTCATAAAATAAACTAACAATATGTTAGAGAAAAAACAGACACTCTGTGATTCACACGATTCCAACATTATTTATATTCTTTATATTCCCGAAATGTTTCTCTTTACACTGACAGAGCCCGCGTTTCTTTTATTTATTAATGAAAAACGTAAAGTAATTATAATAAAGAATAAATTATAAGTGGATTATATTTGTATTAATAATATAATCATAAAAAAATAAAATTAGTTGGTTCCCAATTATTAATTAGAAAAAAAGCTAATTTTATTGATTTTTTTAATCAAATGATGACTATATATAATGGTGAACCTAATGTATATAAATTTTAACTATTTTATATTTTTTAATAATATTATTTTAAAGTTTCAATATAAATCAACATTAGGTCAAATACTTTTTAAATGTGATTAATAATCACCATTTTATTATTATAAGAACAATAGTATTGTTAATATTGATTTTCTTGTTACAGTTTTAGTAATACATCACTATTAAAAATGTATTACATTAGTATATTCCACATACACCACAAGATGATGATGATATTCACAACATACATAAAAATATCATTCTAAAATTAAATGAAAGTATAACCTTCTTAAATTATTGGAAAAATTAATAATTTTACACAGGATTATTGTTTTTTTCTACTAGCAAATGATGTTGTGTTTGACAAATTAATGAAATGTTTTGAGGAATTTCAGAAACCTTAGGAAGGTGAAATACATAGACAACTTTCATCTGTTCGATCCAAAGTTCAAGAAGCATTGTGAAGAAGGGAAATTGCCAAACTACGTGGTGATTGAGCAAAGATATTTTGATTTGCTATCACAGCCTGCAAACGATGACCATCCATCGCATGATGTCGCAGAGGGACAAAGGTTTGTGAAAGAAGTGTATGAGACACTGAGAAGAAGTCCTCAATGGAATGAAATATTGTTTGTGATAACGTACGATGAACATGGAGGGTTCTATGATCATGTGCCAACACCTGTGGATGGAGTTCCAAACCCAGATGACATTGCAGGTCCTCAACCATTCAACTTCCAGTTTGATAGACTTGGTGTTAGGGTTCCTACCATCATTATTTCTCCTTGGATTGAGTCAGGAAAAGGTATAATATTTCCGGATATTTATATTTCGACCAATTTTTTTTTGACTCACTATTAACTCATCATTCTAATCATTTTTAAATCATTATATTGTATGATTAAAAAGAATAAAATAATTAAAAGATGATCGGAGTAGTAAGTTAAAATTGTGTTAAAAAAAATAGACCAAAATATATTTATCCAACATTTATATACATGATCTTAAAATTTTTATCATGTCACAAAATATGTTAAAGATAAGAAAACTATTATTTATATATTAATTTTAGGGTTAATAAAAAATATATTTAGAGATCAATTTTTAATAATTAATTATTTTGAGTCACTAAAATTGGTATTTTAAATATTTGTGTAAATTATTCTTTTTCTTTTTAATTAAACTATCTTTCTTTTCCTTCCCTTTTATTTAACCTCTAAACTACTTTATCATTCTTACAATTTTACCAAATTAAAAGTTAAATTTTGTTTGGCAATTTTGAATTAAGTATATAAAACATGAGAGAGAGAACAATCACTCAAATTTACGTGACCTTATTTTTAGTTCCCAAAATGGATTAAAAATTTAAACATGTGTATTGTATACAGTGTTGCACGAACCTTCTGGGCCATTCCCAACATCACAGTATGAACATTCATCAATACCAGCAACTGTGAAGAAAATGTTCAATCTTCCTGAGTTCTTGACAAAGCGTGATGCATGGGCTGGAACATTCGAAAATCTCTTATCTCTCACCACTCCACGTACTGATTGTCCAGGTCAGATATTTATTTTTCTTTTATTTATCAATATCAACTCAAAATAATACCATTTTATAATTCATATATAAAAACAATCTTTTGTTTTTTAAGTTGTTCTTTAAGGTAAATTAAATTTAAATTTTGTTATATTAATATTATTTATTTGGTATAATTACTGATTTTGGTACCCCAATTTTTTGGTTAAGTTCAATTTGGTCTTCATACTTTTTGTTTGTTCAATTTAGTACTCTAAATTTTAATACTGTCACGTGACATAACGGTAACCTGACATGTGACAGTTTATAAATTTGTACAAAAAATTAAAAAAAAATTAAAAAAAATTAATTTTTTTTTTAAAAATTAAAAATTTTACTGTTTGACACATGTGTCTTGTATGGACACGGTGTTAACTCCAACTTAACCGAGATAACCAAATTGAATCTTTCTAGATAATTGAAGTACTAAATTGAACAAACTAAAACTATACGGACCAAATTGAACTTAACCAACAAATTGAGGTACCAAATCACTTCGTGTCATTCACTGAGAAAACAAAATCCAGTCACTCAAACTATACTTTAATATTAGTGTTTATTAGCAAAAGGGCTAATAATAATAAAAGAATTTAAAATAATGCAAAAGGTATTTTATTTTTTCATTTTGAGTATTTGTATTAAAAATTTCAGTGAAATTGCCGGAGCCTATGAAACTTCGAGAGGCTGGTGCGGAAGAAGATGCAGAATTGAGTGAATTTCAAGAAGAACTGATATACATGACAGCAACTTTAAATGGGGATCATAATCATAATAAGAGTGCATACCCCAAACTAACACACAATTTAACTGTTTCAGAAGCAGTTAAATACTGTGAAACTGCATTTCAAACGTTCTTGAATCAGTGTGAGAAAGCAAAGCAAAGTAGAATCGATGGATCTCAAATTGTTAATTGTGCAAACCCACACACACCACCACAATCCAAAACTTTCTTGCACAAGATGTTGTCTTGTATTTTGTGTAAAGATTAACTATTGAATACCAAGTTTATGTTTCTCTCATTATATATATATGTTGTCTTTATTTTATTCGGAAATATATTTGTTGTTCTTCTTTTACTAATTAATTAATTATTTGATGATTATAGTAAGAGGATGATAAAAAATAAAATTATTGATTGTAGTTTCATGAACTTGCTATAAATATGGTTAAAGTTGGAAAATTTTATTAGGATAATTTCTTTTAATTTTTTTAATATAATAAAGAAATAAATTTTAAAATTGATTTAATTATAAAAAATCAATTTGTAAAATAAATATATACTATAAATTTATTTTATCTTTAATTTATGTAACATCTTCCACCATAAAAAGTAATAGAATATAGATTTCCAAATTAAAGACAAATAACATAATTGAATTTACAATAATTGACTTTGCAGTTTACTTGATATTAAATTTACCAAGAAGGCTAATAGTATATTTTCTTTTGTTAGTTTATCCTTTTTAAGAATTCTGTGTAAAAACCAGTGAAAGAAAAGGTTATATATATTTTTTTCTGGATGAGTATTTGAAAATTATTTTTAAAGCAATAATAATCATGCTGGGAATTCGTATTCGTATTTAAAATTTTAATTATTTAAATCTGTGTTTTTTCTGATTTTACATTTTCAAAATAATAACAAATAAGTGAAGATTTTAATCACCACTGTTCATAAACAAAAACTGTGCTAGAATTTTAATTTAATGATTAAAAATAAGATTAAATATAATTTTTTTCACTTAACTAAGTAAAAATTAAAATTAGTCACTTATCGAAATTTTGGTTTAATTTAGTCCTCAACTATAGAAACAGGTGAATTTAGTGTTTTTTAACCAAATCTCATTATATTTATTTGACGTTTCAAACACGTTTTCATTATAATATTTGAGTTGTTTATGCTATTTGACAAGTTCACACTTCAATGTTAGTTGAAATGCTATCATAAAACACATTTTAAATGTCAAATAAACTTATCAAAGATTGGTTAAAATGACTAAATTCAAGTATTTATAAAATTTGAGACTAAATTTGGCCAAAATTCAAAAGAGAGACTAATTCAAATTTTCACTGAAAGTTAAATAACAAAAAAAAACTTATTTAACCCGTAAAAATATTATACCGAAAGCACTTTCTAATCTCGTTTGTTTGTATTTTAGTAGTACTAATCTCTTATTACAAGAATGCTCTTGTTTGTATTTTAATAATGCTAATCTCATTTTACAAAAATAAAACGTTATATTTCAAAATGAAATCATATACAAAACTAAAGCACCATACATTATTTTATTTATTATTATTAAAGAAAGCTATTTCTTTCTGCAACTAATAATTTCTGGTGACACCCTCATCATTTATATTTATTTAAAAAAAAAAAACAAATCTCTTAATCAACTATTGCAGAATTTAGGAAAAGAATGTACATTTCTCATATAATTAATTTTAATTTATTAACCTTACAATAATCAATTATATTATTTGTAAAAGTTTAGTCCAAAAAATATTAAGAAAAAATAAATAAAAGTCATTTTTTTTTAAATTGTAAGGGGAGTGTCATAAGAATGAAAAGGGTTACGTGAAGAAACAAAATAGGCTATTGCGTCCTACATTTCCATAATTACTAACTTACTAACTGCACCCTTACATTAACAGAAAATGACTAAAATACCTTTTATCAGTCCATCGTGGTCACAGAGAAAGAAAAAGAAAAGAAAAGAGGGAAATCGTTATAAAGAAAGAAGAAGATAGAAAACATCGAAAAAAGTGCATTTTTTTTTTCAGAACATATTTAGTGTATTTCGGAAAGATATTATATGAATATTGAAAAGTTTGTTCTGAAATGCATTTTACAGGTTTCAGAAATTTCGTTCCGAAAATCTTATTTTTAAAATTCTATTTATATCCAGTAATTTGAAAAACCACATTTAAGGAAAGTAGGCTATAATTTTAGAAACTTGGTGGGTGTGAAAAGAAAATGTGGTGGTGCAGGAAGCAAAAGTCCACAAAATGATGTGTAGTTCGGATTTTGAAAAGGCGAGGCCCAAAGTAATTGGGATAAATGAAGAAAACCTAAGTTTGAAGGAGCAGTTAGAGAAGGCCAGAGAAGAGAGAAGAGAAGCGAAGCCGCAGAGAGAGAGAGAGGAGGAGGAAGAAGAAGAGAAGAAGAAGAAGAATCAGCATGGGGCGCGTGAGAACGAAGACGGTGAAGAAATCTTCACGGCAAGTGATCGAGCGTTACTACTCTCGGATGACCTTGGACTTTCACACGAACAAGAAGCTTCTAGAAGAAGTAGCCATCATCCCCTCGAAGAGGCTTCGGAACAAGATCGCAGGTTTCTCCACCCATCTCATGAAGCGTATCCAGAAGGGTCCTGTTCGCGGCATCTCGCTCAAGCTGCAGGAGGAGGAGCGTGAGCGCCGCATGGACTTTGTCCCCGACGTCTCCGCCATCAACACCGACCACATCGAGGTCGACAAGGAAACCATGGAAATGCTCCACTCCCTCGGAATCAACGACGTCTCCGGCATTGTCCAGGTCGACCCTGTCCCTGTCCAACCCACCTTTGCCTTCAACAGGAGGTACTGATCCCTCCTCTGTCATCACACCAAGGTTTTTGCTTTTTGCCTTTTATTCATGCTTTTCGCATCCTATTTTGGCTTTATGTTGTTGCTACTGTCGATGCTTTAAGTCAGACCTACTTCTAGCTTTTCGATTATATCAAATTATATACCATCTGTTCTTCCCAATTTTGCTTTTTTCTTCCGGCTTTTGCTCTTAATTTTAATTAATTGAAGCTGCGTTGTGTTGTGGTGTGGTGCTTTTCGAGCAATTTGGGGGAATGGAGTAAACCCTACTTGCCTTCTAGTATTGGATTTTGATTCGTGTGTAGTTCTTAGAATAAAGAACATTTTTTTTCTAGACTGAATGAGTCGCCTAAAACAAGTAAATGATCGCTGAGGTTATGGTTTCATCACTTAAGTTCCTTAATTTTAGGGGTCAAGGAAAAAATATCAGTTCATTGAGTACCCAATCATCAAGTTTCATGTAATTTCGTGCGAAATGTGAATAGTTTTCTCTGTTGAAAGATAATCACGATCAATTAGCTTAACAAACCTTTTTGTGCGGCCCAAATTATCAAAATTGATCATGAACTCAAAATAAGGTTTTTGAGCAGTTGTGATAGATCTTGATCAGTTGAATGAATATTCGGATTACTCTTTTAGTGTGTCCATTTTCACAAATTTCTCAACAAGAACGGTAAATGTTGAAACTTTTTATTGCAAACTATAGTTTCAGTCCCAAAATCTGGTTCGTTTGTTTTAGAGAAGAGCACAAGCATTACAGTGTACTTGCACGGTGTTTGATATGAAAATACCTTTCACGTAGAAAGGAAAACTATAATATAAGGAACGAAACGGTGATCGTTTTTCCAGAATCTAGTACTTTACACTTTAGGAACGTAAAAAGTTCAATTTTGTTTCTAAGTAAAAGGTTACGAATGTACTTGAGTGAGATTTGCTTAGTACACACATTTTGCATCATTTAAAGAATCTCTGCAAAATATTTCACTGAAAATAACGGTTGAAAGGGAATATATGTTGGCTTCTCATACAAGTGTATAGAATAAACTTGTCCTGAAAAGGCTTATGAAAGCAACATCAGGAATACACTGAGTAATGTGAAAGCTGATGTGTGCTTCTGTAAAAATTGAACAATGCTAATACGTCTCTTAAATCAGTGATTTCAAAACAGTAGGTTGTTGAAGATAGCTATCAGGTTTTCAGAACACCAAGCAATCTTGTTCAGAATTTGGCAGTAATGCATTCTCTCATATACTGCATATCAGTGCGAGAAGTTCTTGTTTATATCTCAGTAAAATTTGAAGTGGGTGTGAATGCATTTAAGACTTGGGTTTCTTGTGTTGATTTGTTACATGAGCAAATGGCTAACGATGGATCTGGATCCTCTAAATTGAGTATTGAACTTTAAGAGTAAAGTGCAGCATTGATAAAAACCGATGACATAGTAACTTGATTCTATAAAATGTTTATATTGGATAACATATCATGGATTGGTGGATTGGATTTTGCATTCCCGCAAGTCCTTACTTCACCTACGTCAATTTGAAAATGCCCACTTTGTTCCTTCTTGGTTACAAAGTTTATGGGTAGTTGTTCATTCACGAGGCGTTGTGTGGATTTTGATAAGCAATTTGAAGTGAGATTCATTATAGTTTGAAGGTGGGTAGTGTTAGTTCTTTTTTGGTTTTGAAGTGTTCTTTGAACTTTTTTTTCCGGATTAATACGTAAACTTTCTTAATCCAAAACTTGCAAAAAGTATTCTAATAATTTATTGAAGTAATTTGGCATTTAAAATGAGTAATTTGACATTTAAAATTGTGTAATTTGAAATGTGTCACTTAGAGTGTGTAAAACTCGTCTTAAGTTAGATACTCACGGTCGAATAAATATAAAAGAAGAATCACAAAACCGTGTATATGAGAAGAACTCAATCATGTACGTTCAAGTTAGGGAGAATGTGTCCTTCGGGATTTGAGGACTATTTCAACACGTATACCGGTAGACAGATTTTGTCGCCTAAACTGTCCCAAACAAATTGAATTAATCACCCTTTACTAATGCAGTATAAGGATCAACTCAGGTCAGTCCAAGGATGGAGTCAATGCAATGAGTTCATTGATTGTGTTGAAAGACAGATTTTTGAGGATTTTTAGAAGTAAGAACAGAAAGTAGTAATAACTAAAATAATTAAAATGCAATTAACACTACATACAGACTGTGAAACTAGAAAACAAAAATGCAACTAAACCAGGACTGTGAAATGAGCTCTGTAACAGTC
>Ga0214545_1005204_pt1 | contig 23727 bp, 17 predicted proteins | sample CNSS4metaG_FD_160064 | JGI IMG/M metagenome (GOLD analysis project Ga0214545, IMG submission 160064) | Root nodule microbial communities from cowpea collected in UCLA plant growth center, Los Angeles, California, USA - CNSS4 | ecosystem: Host-associated > Plants > Roots > Nodule | place: USA...
TTATGTTATTATTATATATATATATATATATATATATATATATATATATATATATATATATATATATATATATATATATATATATATATATATATATATATATATACGGTATAATAGTGAATCAATGATTTGTATTTTTATTATTTTTTTCTTTCAAATATATTATGTTTCGATACTAACTTTATACTGTTATTCAACTGTAAATTATCGTATATAGGAATAAAAGTCACCATGCGTGATAATTTTCTTAACTTTTACAATAATTATTTTAAGTGAATATTTGTTACAAGATTTTTTTCCCGTTTTCTATGAACTTAGAGTTAGGGATATTTACTGTTCATTTTATTTTTTTTAAATAACATTAATAATATATTCCTTTCAGATAGAAAAAAAAAGTCTATGAAAAAACATTATGACTATAATTTTCTTCAATAAAAAAAAAATTATTACATTTCAAATACTATGTTACTTTCTTAATTAATTGGTTAAGATCACAAAAAAAAAAAATCATATGAAAAAAATATCATACTACTATTTGATTTCCAGAAAAATTGTATAAACATATTCAGAAGTATTCATAAACACTTATAATAAGTATAATATTTCACATTTCTTAAGAATATTAAGATTTTCTTGGGAGACCAACAAAGGTTTTTGTTTAAATTAAAAGTTGTATCAAAGATATATAGTTTTTTAGTAGGTTGATAATTTAAAATATTACACTTGCATACTTACTTACTCATAACTATTTTTTTTTTAACTCTTTTTGGTTATCCTTAAACAAAGTTAATAGTATTATAACTGTGCAAAAAGATAAAGTCTTAACCTTTTTATCAACATGGGTAAGAAATTTGAGGTTGAAAGAAGAAATTTTGTTAAAGGAAAAGGATATTGAAATTTTGATATAATGACATGAGAGGGCATAGCTGCCACATCTACCCTAATAGATATATGGATATTGGAATTATATTCATAATGATAAAGATTTAATTTTTATATGTTTTAGATTTTGATAGATTTTTCTTCTTCTTAGAATTGTGGTAAGTAGGTCCGATAATGACATAGGATCTTTATCATCACAACTTATACTTTATTCTGATAAAAATATTTTTTTGGTAGAGATTATTTAGGGATTTGTTAGATTATTACTTTATTTTAGAATATGATTAATTATTTTTAAAGGTTTTTTCCATTTTAATTATATATTCCTTATCCATAAAGTTTAAATTTAAAGTTTTTTCAAATAAAATTATGTTAGATATCATTATAGACTTTGACATTTTAGCTATGCTGACACCTCAAAGTCCATCAATCATTTATTATTATATAAAAATTTATTAAAAAATAATAAAACAAAACAAAATATGGGAGGATCACACCAAATCCATGATAAAAGTTACACTTCATAAAACATAAATAAACCTACTTATTATGAGAAAAATTTAAATAAATTTAAAGTTTTTATAACAAACTTAGTATCAACCTGTTGGGAATCCAAATGTGAATTTAAGTCTCACATTGAGTAACGATGAGACAATTGAGCATCATATAAGGATGAAGACCCATAAACTCATTGTGGTAAGATTTTGGGTTAAGAGTGGTGTCAATCCCTTATGTGTGGGTTGGACTCATGTCTCATTGGTGTTAAATCTTCCTAGTGATCCTCTCTCGAAAGATCCAAGAGTGGTATCAGAGCCTAGGTTCATGTGGTCACCGACTTAGACGAGACCCTGTATCGAAAGTCTTCTTAATAGTGGGTCAAGTAAATGAGTCCCATTAAGAAGAACGACGAAGGTTCATGTGGTCACCAACTTAAACGAGACCCTGTATCAAAAGTCTTCTTGATAGTAGATCAGGTAAATGAATCCCGTCAAGAAGAACGACGTCACAAAAAAGGGGTACCCAACACAACCAAATCCTAAACTCTAAATTTAGTATCAATTAAACCATAAATAGATTTTCTAAACATGTGATGTAAAGAGAAATCATAAATTGAAAATGATATTATTGATTATGTTAACAGTGAAAATCATTCAATTATTACTTTTTTTAAGTATATATATATATATATATATATATATATATATATATATATATATATATATATTTACTTTTGAAAAGAAAGACGTTTACATAAATTTATCTATCCATTTAAAAGATGAAGATATTTATTTTTCCTTTTAAATATTTTATTTAGTTCTTACATATAAAAGTGGTAATACCGCGAGTTAGAAATTAAACATGATTTTAATTTAAATAATAGTGATTTTGCGTTATTTATGATTCAACGTAAATAATTTAAAATTTAATAAATATGTATCTATTTGCATATAATGCAAAAACTTCATCAAATTATGTTTTGTTTTTAACTTAATACTATCACGTAATTCAAATAAACGTAACTTAATTTTTTGGATATTGTTACTGCAAATTTTGTTCAAAATATTATATATATTAGTGCTATTGAGTTGTTGGTCGAACATAAATTGAGTTTATATATAGCGGAAAGTGCTAAGATAAATTAATATATTTTTTTTGTAAATGTAATATATTTATACAAGGAGATATTAAAGGGAAAATTTATGTATACTGTTTTCTTGTGTATAAATAAAAGTAATATTTTTATGCTTTTTTAGGATGGTATACAAGTCAAGTTTGATTTCCTCTATAAGATAAGAATCAAAATTGTGTTTTGGTTTCTTTGAGATTTCTAGAACGATTTCTTATCATTTCTTTGAAAATTATTTTAGCCCTGTTCTTTTCCTTTTTATTGTGATAATAGAAATTGAATTTTGCATACATGTGATTCAAATATGATAATTGAAGTACAATTTCTTGTCACCTTCTTTACCAATTCCCATGTTCCTACCTTCAATTGTAACCTTTTTTCAGTGAGTAAATTGACTAAATCTCATGATATTATTGGCTTGTTCTTTCTTACTTGTTTTTTCTCAACACATCCATACCAAGACGAAGATTGACAATGGTAAACTATGTGGATAGTTGCATTATTTAGAAAAAATTTCTTAACTAACCAACAATAGAAGCTTTGACTCATTTTGTTTGTGATGAGATGTAAACCAATGAAAAGAGAACTATTAGGTATATTCTTTTTTCTAGTTATTTGAAGATACTACTTTCATCATTATTGTTTGAAGAAAATTATGGTTTTCTTTTCCTTTTATCTTAAAATTGTGTAATGGCTAAATTTGTTTGTTTGAGTGTTACGAAGTATTGTAATGAATTTAATTAGTAGAATCATACTATACTAATTGTACCATTACAAAATTGATAGTGAGTATAAAACTAATTTATAAGTTTATAAGATGTATTTATAGTCATCCATTATAAATTATAGTTTATACTTTCTAAATATATAAAAGCTTCGTAAATTAGGAAGATCTATACAACATAAAAATTATATACTTATGTTATAATTACTCTTTAAACATGTCCTCAACATTATCATTGTTGCACACCTCTCCCACCTACACGACTCTTTGTTCACGTACAACATACGATCATCGTAAGTGGAAACCACAACACAATAAACAACATGGTAAGATAGTAAAGTTTTAGCAAGTTATATGCTCAAATACTTCATTCTCTATATGAGTCAATGAGTTTAGTAGAGTTAGAATGACTTCACAATTGAGACTCCCAGCTTAACACTGGGTACTCTAGTCATTCTCCTTAAAATTAACTACATTTGTAAGACCCGTGAAATTTAATTAATTAAATAAATAAATAATTAATAAATGCGGGTAGTCCGAGACTTTATGACATTAAATTCTAATTTGTATGATGTGGAAAAGTACTAGCTCAAATGGTTGAAAGTACTTAGTCTTATGAGAGGACTTGGGTTCAAGTCCTATGTAAGCCAATTATGTATTATTTATTTGTTGTTATTTTAAATATATGTTGATGATGTTGAGAAATAATATAATCATTGAATTATATTAGTCATCATGAAATATGAGTTGGTTGAATGGTTTAACATTGAGTTAATATTGGCATGGTTGTGGGTTCAAACCTTGAAGAACCTAAATTAAATTTTATTTTTTCTAAACTTAGTTTTGGCTTGAATATGAAAGGGTAGATGAAACCCCAACAACCAAAAGGGCTAGAAAACTGAAACAACTAATGAATGGTAATTAACCTAGATTAATGCTATTTTTCGTTTTGCACCATTAAACCCACATTAAGACAACATTTAGTGGCCAATTAAGGGGTAAGAGAGAGATTTTGTGGTTGGCATCTTGGATAGGCAAAGAAATATGAAAATAAGTGTGAATTGAGAGTGTTGAGAGGAGCATTGAGGACGAATTCAAAAGAGCAAAGGGAGGATTCATTGGTGAACAAAGAGGAATTCACAACAACTCCAATTTAAGCTAAGGAAACCAGGTTAGGGGAGTTGAACCCCGTTTTCCTTAAACAGTATCTCTAATCTGTATGAAAGCATGTGCTATTGGATTGTATATAAACTGTTAAATTTAAAAAAATTGAGTTTATGAAAAATTTCCAAAAACTGTCTAGCGGGCTATACATAGCCGCCAGGCGACTCATCATTTCTGGGGAGTTTTGGGTTTTCTGGGAGTAGAAAGCCCTGACTTAGGAGGTGCTAATAAAGCTTTAATTTCCATAAGATACTATAACTACCTACACAAACATCAAATCACATAATTAAGTATATATCACCATGATCATTCAGCTATTTTGAGGCTCATGCATTAATCCTAGGGCCATGTGCACCTCAAAATGCTAAAATGACTCTAAATTAGAGCAAAAAAGTGAACTTAACCTAATTTTAATTCTGATTAGATAGATATGTAGAGTATTTTGTTGTGACTCCAATGGTGGAGTTAGAAAGTTAGAGAGAAGATAGAGAAAACTTTTAGAAAAGGGATTTTTAGAGAGATAGTAATTTTTAGAAGATGAACTTGATTAACATAAATTATATTTATAGTTTGACTTTTTATTAATTAAATAATTGAGTGTTATCTTTAAAACCACTACTACTCTTAAACTATTTTCTTAGCCCTTATAACCATGCATGAATATGATGAACATAATATCAAATGAAAGACAAAAAATAGAAGAAAAATATTAAATTTATATTGGTTCACTCTTGTAAAAATCTACATCCAAATGATAGGCTACCCTTACTAAGACAATCTATTAACTTTTTAAGTTTTTACAAAGTATTTAGAAAAAACAAGAAATAAAATATACAAAACCAAAATCTTAAATCGTACAAGATCTTAGCAACTCACCTTAAATGATAATAATTTAATAACATTAATCAAACACACTTACAAAATAAGAATTAAGAAAAAAGGAACAAGATCACACGAAGAGCAATGAACACAACAATAAAGCAAAGTATAAAGGAGAGCCTTTATGTGAGCTTTAAAACTAAAGAATTATAATGAATGTACATATTTCTTCAATTTCATAATGTGTATAAACAATTATGTTTGTTTTATAGTAGATAGTTTTAATATTAAAATTAGTCAAATCAATTAAAACTAGTTTAATTAGTTAAAAGGAAGATAAGAATCCAACCTTTAGAGTTTTAATGTGATAATGAGTTTTTTTCAATGTTAAAAGTACTAAAGCCTTCACTTTAAATCGTTTTAATTGATTCAATTATGGTTGTGAAAACATGAGAAAACAAAAAAGAGGAAAAGTTTAATTGTGTTTTAAAATTTTTTGGTACTTTTTGTAAATGTCATCTACTTGTTGATAATAAACAATAAGTTTTATGTATATCAAGGAAACAATTAATGATAATTATGTTTGATGAAGTGTATCAAACAAAGAGTTAAACTTTAATTGATTTTCTTTTATTATAGATATTTTTGGTAAAACTTGTTCTTCAATGCCTCTCATTTGAGTTAATGCAGATAACAACATTCAAAGTTAAAGATAGAGAAAAGAGTACATACAAAGTTTTTACACTGGTTCATCTGATTACACATACTACATCCAATTCTCAATCAACTGATTGAGTCCCATAAAGCAGACTAATGTTGCAAAGTACAATCTGAGTATTACTTGGGCTTGTAGCCACTCTTGGCAAATCCCTTGAGTACTCTTTCTACAAGTCACTCATAGCTCACCCAAGAATTCTTTCCCAAGTCATTCTTGGCTCAACCAAGTATTATTTCCCAAGTTACTCTAGTTTCAACGCAAGTATATCCTTTTGGCTCCTAACCACTTATGACTAATCACATTTAAGTATTCTTTCATTAAGTCAGTTTTGGATTAAACAAATATTCTGAATTTTATCACTTGAAACTTTAACCAACATGGTTAGAACATCAAATTACCATTCTTTGTGCTAATTTCAAGCTTCCATGTCATCATAATAGACCACAATGTTTATTGTCGTGGTATTTCCTTATTGCTTGTTTTGTTGTGCAAATTCATCTATGAAAAAGATTCATCTAGTTTTCCTAATTCCATATTACTTATAATAATTGAATCTCACATGAATGGCATTCATTATAGAGTTAAAATCTCTATCAGGCTTAGATATTTCAAAATATCTAAGATTCTATCATCACTTTTTGGGGTAAAACTTTCCAAGGTTCTCTTTAGTGTTCATAATAAAACATTCACATCCAACAAGATGGAAATAATATATGTTGGACTTTCTACCTTTCTACAATATATAAGAAATATTTTTAATCAATGGTTTAATATAAATTCTATTTACTACATAAGAAGTTGTATTTGCCACTTTAATCCTAAATTGTTTGAAAGATGAGTTTGTGTTTAACATCACTCTAGTCTTTTCTTGTAAAAGTATATATTGTTAAATCTGACGTGTCTAATATAATCCAACCAAGAATAGGGGTGAATTGGTTATTTAATCTTTCACTAAATTTAAGGGAATCTTGAATACTATCTTTAATCTTTATAACCTCAATAACCAATTTTCCAATTCTGTATTTAATAGACCGATTCAATCAATTAGGAAAGGCATAAAAGATGAAAGAAGCAACATAACACAACAATTTTTATATTGGTTCGATTCAATATGAATCCACGTCCAATCTTCTCCTAAGCAACCCGAGCTTAAGAGGATTCCACTAAATCAATAGATTTACAAGAATTACAAGAACACCTATATAATTCAAGACCCTAAAGACCATGGGGCATGATCTACAAATCAAGAACTCCCCCTAGATGTAATGCCTCCACACAATTGCACCAAGACCTTCACTCACACAATGATTCAACAGTGAACAGAAATACAATTCAAAAGAGAACAAGGAACAAATACACCTAATGAATGTGCAGATGTGACACTCAATCCTACTGCCAGGTTTGACCATCCAAGATTGAATCCATTATCAATCTTCTTGAATGTCCAATTGAATGATCTCCCAAAAAAGCAAGAACTCTGTGTATCTCAATCTCTTAGAAAAATCTCTTCTTGATTCAGTGATGCGTTATTTTCAAACCGATTTCAAATCTATTTTTAAATTAGTGTTGTGTTGATGAGATTAGTGGATTAGGGAATATACCTAATCGATTATCGTGGGTGAATTTTTACTACATTAGTGTAGTGCCTTCTGATAATCCATTAGCTAAATATCCAATCCATTAACAAGTTCTGCATTTGACATATTCAAGAGTTTGACAACTAATCTATACAATTCAAGCTTGTCTTACATGTAATCCTTGATATACATCACTTATACAAATGATAAGTTCAGGACTAAGCCTAAAATAGTGATACAAGGTGTTTGTATGACTTTGGACATCATCAAAATCAGCTTTGTTGGATTGAGCAGGCTCCCACTTTCAACATATATTCTCTCTCTAGTACATCATTCTACTAAGGTGTTCTTAGATTGGAAAACTTATGATTAATACCATAGCTTTCACACTAGGCTTATAAGTTCTCATTTTTAAATCCATCTTCATGATTACTTCTCATTGAAATAATAGACACTCTTTTTGTTTTAAACATGCTAGCAAAATTTATAAAGTACTTAGCAATACTCATCATTGTGGGTTAAGAATTTCATCCATGTTTGACTAGTAGTCATTTACTATGACTAGATGATATTTTGATAGATGAGATTATTAGACTAAATAGGTTCAAGTATAACAGATTAAGAGGTCTTTGTGTAGAAAATTTTGATGCCTTTGAAAGACATAACTAAAAACACCTTATGAGGTTGCGTTTATACACACAAGTTTACGTGACCATACTTTTTTAGTCAAACCCAATTATCTTCTTTGATAAACATGAGGAATGAGATCTTTTGAATTAATAACTTGTTTAATTCAATGTTATACAAATATATTTGTTTGTTTCCCGTAATTATAGTATCATCACATTTTTTTAAACTATACATTGGTCTTTGTTAAAATAACATCATATTTGTTATCAGATAATTGAATTATACTAAGAAAGTTATGTTTCAGACCATATACTAAACAAAAATTATCAATAAGAGGTAAAGGTTTCATGCGTATTTGACTAGCTCCAATTATTCTACCCTTTTGTCGCCTTTGAACATTATTATTCCTTTTGTCTTGCTTTTTTATGTCTAGGAACATAAAATTTCTCTTGTCATATGAGGACACATATTTTGTGTACAAATTTATAGCTTTATTATTTACAATTTTTTTAATATGCTTTCTTTTAAATTTTTAAATCAATTCTTCTTAAAAGTAATAAATTGGATTTAATGTACATAATTGCTTTAATTTTGTATTTTCAGACAAACTGACATTTGCTTACTGTATAACTTTTCCATAATTTTTTTATTGATTTTAGTTACATTAGATTCTACAGTTTTGGAGACTAAAAAAGGCATATGCTGATTTGATGTCTTTGTTTATTTTCTGTGATTTTTGTAAAAATACACTCGCTTATGTCCCTATTTCTTAAAGAGGATATAGGCTAACAAAATTTTTCATGAACAAAAATAATATACTTATGTCTATTTATTTTCTTCTTTTGTGGGTGCGCACTTGTGTGTGTTCATGTCTATGTATGTGTTTATGTGTGTATGTGTAGGGATGACAACGAGGCGGGGTGGGACGAGGACGAGTTTAGATATCTCATACCCATCCTCATACAATAAATTCATCCTCATCCTCATACTCAAACCCAACGGATATCAAACTTTTGTCTCATCATCATCTCCATCGGGTAAAGGGTATATTCTAGTGTCCATACTTTATCTGTTTTCTTAATGTTTCAATATTAATTAATTAATTCTAGAACATTTATTAAATTTGAAAACATTAATGGAACCTAGTTGATAAAATTTAAAAATATTTCTAAAAATAAGAAAGAAAACAAATATTCAAATTAAAATATATTTTAAATGTTCGTTTATTTCAGTTTTTTTAAATTCTAATGAATCTCTCTTTATACACTAATAAAAGTTGCAATACATCACTTGATCAAAATCACACAAAGAACAAATATTAAACTAATAATAATAAAATTTTAACATGGATCTTGTATCTTTTGAAGTTTAATATATGTTTGATGGTGATAAAAAAATTATGAATATTACATTAAATTTTTATATTATAGTAAAGAAAATTTATTTATACAATTATAGTAAAAAATTACATTATGATTGGTAATGAGTTAGAAAATAAAATTAATCATATAAAATATATCAAAAATAGTATTCTACATGATAAAAATAAACAACAAAGAAATTTTTTTAAAAATTATTAAATGTGTGTCTTAGAAACCATTTGAGAGACTATTGAATTAAATCGCACAAAGGAAAACAAATGTATAATTAAGGGTATGATAAGATGAAAAATACCTTAGAGATCTAAGAAAACTTTTCAAATATCAACATAGTCAATGGTTGATAAATAACGAAAATTGTTTCAGTGAAACAGAAGAGTTATTCAAATGAAACAGTAATTAATAAAAATAGATTAAATAAGGTAAATTTTTTATATTACTTTGTAAATACAAGTGTTAAACATTCACATCTCAAAAGAAAATATACAATAAATAAGAATATTAAAAAAGAATAGAAATATTCAAATCTGAGACAAAAACAAATTAACTAACATATATCATTTGAACATAATTACATAAAGGTTATGATAAAATGAAAATGATATTGGAGATGAGAATGAATTTCATTACAAATCAAACAATTAGAAGAAATAAAAAATAGAAAATATGTAGTAATATATATATATATATATATATATATATATATATATATATATATATATATTAAGGTTACTTAATTAACTGTGAATAGTTTAGTAATACGAGGTCGGGGATATGACAGAAACGAGTATTATGACGGGTATTGGGACGAAGACGGGACAGATATGTACATCCTCATATCCATTCCTATACCCAATCAAAAAAATTAGAGATTTCAACGGGTCGGGTAGGGTATAGATAGTAGCTCTCCCGCACCCTACTCATGGGATAATTATCCATCTCATACTCATTCTCATATCCGTACGGGTATCCGTTATGTGGGTATCCATGTAAGATCCAAAAATTTTACAATACTTTTAATATACAATATATTATAATCACATTATTTATAAATATTTTAATTGTTTAATATATGAAATTATTATTACTGTTATTATTATTATTAGAAATAATAGTGACTATAAAAAAATTATAAATAATAAAAATGATAGTAGTAAACAAATAATAAATACTAATGATAATGATAACAAACATTTAAATCAAATAATATAAATATATTAACAAAATAATGTGTGAATATTTAAATATTATATAATTTATCTATTATAATAAATTATAAACATATAAATACAACAAACGTAAATATTAAATCTGATTAACTAATAACAAATATAATAATGTTATACAAAATTATGTGGACGTTCACTTATAAAATATACATGTATTATAAATATACAAGTTATAAATAAACCATATATATATATATATATATATATCTATATATATATATATATAAATTATAATTATATTTTGTTAAATAAAAAGAAGATAAATATATCTTATCTTAATGTACGTATAAGATAAGGCTTTAAATGCACAGATAAGATGTTAGTATAATACATCAGCAAAGATAAAAATAAAACGAAAAGAAAATAGAAAATGTTATATATATATATATATATATATATATATATATATATATATATAAAACATAAAAAAAAAAAAAAAAATAAAAAAAATTATATATATATATATATATATATATATATATATATATATATATAACACATATTAAAAAAACTAAAAAAAGAAAACCAGAGTATGGATAATATATGATATTTTGGCTAGTATTAGATGAAACGTTACACAGGGGTTAAGAAACAAAGGAAAGAAAGGGAAGTGAAAATAGAGAGAAGGAAGTGAAAGAAAAAAAAAAATGAAGGTAAGTAAAGAGAGGAAGAAGTAAAACATAAGCAAGGAAAGAGAGTGAAAAAAAGAAAACGGGACGATAAATTACAAAGTTATGGAAGCATACGTATTTTTATATTTTTATTATGTGTCATCCTTTTATAATTATTTTTATTTATACATTTATATTATTTATATATTAAGTGAAGGATCTCTAACTTCATTCTAATTTATGTTTATTTTTAATCATACATATATATTATTCGATTTATATTTATCGTTCTAATCCTCTTATTTTATTTATATTTAAATTTAATTAAATACTGATCTTATCTATTTATTTATATTTACTTTTATTTATCGAATGATTTATTCATTTATTTTATATTTATATCCAATTATTTTTACTTAAATAACTTTATTTTTATTTAAAATTACATCATTTCTTATTTCTATTTTGAATAGAAATACGTAAAAATGAGGTTAATCCTTATTTGGTCTAAAACAAAATATTTTGTAGAATATTTTATTTTTATTTTTAAGAACAATCATTTTTAAGGTAAAGGGATGAGACATCTATCATTTTATCTATTTACCTTTATTATTGTGTTTTTATCTATTCATAATTATTTTATTATTATTTATGTTAAGTGAGGTGTCTCTAACCTCATTCAATTTATATTTAATTCTCGTTATTATTTATTTATTTATATTCTTCTTCAGTTGTGCACTAGTATTGTTTATTTAATTTATATTTACTTTCATTTATTTATTTATATTTATCTGCAATCACATACTGATCTTCTTTATTTATTATATTTATTTTTAGTTATGCAGTAATCCTATTTATTTATTTATATAATTATATGATTTAATATCAAAATAAAATTATATAAATAAAGATTTGATCTTTCATAGCTGGATGTATGACCCTGGGGATTTAAATGAGTATTTATTACTCCAGATGAGATGTTATTGGGTTACTTTGTTGGTCATGTTGAGACTCATTTATCTTTTATCTTTGGTTACTTTGTTGGCCATATTGAAACTATTTATCTTAAGTAAACCCACTACAAGATATAATAAATATAATATGTTTATTATAGTTGGAGGTGTAAACCTTGGAGATTTAAATGACTTGTTAGCTCATTTATCCTAACTAGCCACCACAAAATATAATACATTTGAGTTTACAGAAATTTTGGTAAAATAATTACAAAAGGATAATTATAAATGATTTACTTTATAAAATTTGTATGTGACATTATTTGAGTATGATTTGTGTTAATACTATGTGAAGAAATTTTATTTGCTTTATTTGTTTTGTTACAGTAAAGTTATAATTTCACTAGCTTAGCCTTGCGTTTTGTGGACGTTGTTTTCACCTACGATGATCGTATATTTATGTCGATATGTGCAAGTAGAAGGTCTTGCAGGTAGTATTGAGGATCAATAACGAGACTGTGAGTTGGTGAATAGGAATGAATGCAGGTATATATGTATATACCTATATACCTAGTATTAGCAGTGCCTCATTGATATTAAATATCTTTCTTTTTTTTTTGAAAAATCAACTTATAATTTTGGAGGACTGTGACTTAGTATATAGATTTACATTTATGTACTGATGATTATTACTTATGTAATGATTTAAATTTGTATAATTATGTGCTAATTTGGGTCGTTACAACCCACACATTTTTTAATATCCACAAATATTTGCGGGTACCCATAGGTATTTAAAAAAAAATTAAAAATCTTTAATAACATATTTTAACCACAAATTCAAATAAAATACAATATATCACTATCATAAATTTCAAATAAAGTTCTAATGATAAATTTAAATAGTATTGAATGGTAGATTACAAAAAAAAGAGAGGGGAATTATATTTTAGAAATAAACCATTCAAGATTATTGTGTTGATATTTAAATTTTTTTTTAATTTAAATTAGAGTTTAGCAAATACATGTATTCACATAAATAAATACTATAATACCTGTCCTCGTCCAATTAATATGCAAATATGAAAAAGTACATATATCCATTATCTACGTATATCTATTTATAATATTTATTTCTTACCTATTATAACATGGATACATATTTTTTTATCATCGTATTGTGATAAATATTCTCGTTAATAGCCTTGTTGTAATTTAGATACCTATATCTTAAATCTTGTGGACTTGTCGAGGAGTTGATTAAACTTGACTGCACATGGTTTCGATTCTTACCCAAGTTTTGTGCTTTTTTTTTTTTTTGTGTGTGTCCATATAAAATAGATAACATAGTGGAATACATAATATAATAGTAAGCATGATAAATGTTCTTAATTCGATTGAGATGTATTGTTATGAAAAAAAACTTTTGATTATTATTATATAGAATTATTGCAGTATCTAAAATAATTATTATAAAAGTGAACAAATTACATATTTATAGTTATAATTAGACGTTAGCGTAGAATTTTAGCATAATTTATTGTGAGTAGTAAATAGGATTAATGTTGAATGAGTGGGTGACAAGAAAAAAGGAGGAATATATGATAGTAAAAGAGAGATTTTATTTGTATTTTGAAATGACAATTGGTGTCCGTAGCAGAAATGGGACAATTTGAAATATCAAAAATTGAATTTGAAGAGTGAAGTAATGTTGTACTTCGCATCTCATTTGTTTTCTAGCTAACAATAAAAATTACTTTCTCTCTTCCTATTGGCCATCAGGATCACATGGGTCATCATTCTTTTCTTACCCCATTCACATCCGACATCTATAATAATAATAATAATAATAATAATAATAATAATAATAATAATAATAATAATAATAATAATAATAATAATAAGATTTAATTAGTCCGATGATACCCATTTATTCATATGTGTCATTTTGGTATCCGTTTCTAAAAAGGTGTCAATTGAGTCTTGAAGAAGTGTTTCAATCATGTCTCTTTCAGACAAAAATTATTAACATCGTTAACTTTATTCATGACTTTTACCACTAAATTTTAATATAAATATAAATATTTAATTTTGTAAGTCATTTTAAATATCAACACCTAACCTAATTTAGGCATCTTTTCAAAAATTGGTGCTCAATTAACACTTTTTAAAAAAAAGTATCAAACTGACATATCCGAACAAAAATGGGTACCATCTAAATAAATAAACCTAATAATAATAACAAAATAATAATAATAATAGTAATAAAGGAATAAAAATAAATAATAATATCCATCCAAATTCTTGAACTTATATTTCGGGGGTGCTGCTCTATTTTATATAGTGTCATAAAGGTAATCCAATCTTCTCTTGTCTATTCAATGTTATGTCACTTTTAAAATATTGATTCGTATCTAATGATCCAATTGAATTATAATAATAATAACTTTGATTTATCGCTAAAATAGATGATTTAATTTTGGGTAAAATTTAGGTATAACATATTCAACGTCTTAAGGTTATTTTAATTAAATTAATTCTTTTTCATAAGTATTAGTTTAATTTGAACTAAAAAACATTGTGTAAAACTAAAAGATATTTCTCTGACTTTGACTAATATACTCCTCTATCAAGTTCTAGAAGCCAATTATTTTAAGTGTTGTATACCAGAGATTTTTATATTTACATGAAAAAAATAAAATCAAATTTAAGTCAATATCCAGTGGATTCTACCATCTATTGTGTCATTTTATATTTTATATTGGTTATTTAATTATTTAATTCTCGTTTTGAATGTTATTTATTTCAGAGATAGTTTCTTCCACGTTTAATAATCTTATCTTGTTTAAAGAATAAAAGTTAAAAACAATTTAAATACTTATCTTTCTTTTCATTTTCTGAAATACCTTCTAAATATAAAATTATGATGAAATATAGACTTCAAAGTGGACATGAAGAATGATCGACCGTAACAATATCATTAATAATTATTAATTATTTAAAGAAAAATTAAATATATTTTTATTCTTTAATATATTATAAAAAGTTGTGTTTCATCCCTAAATTAAATCGTAAAGTATTTTGTTCTTATTTTATAAAAGTTATGTAAAACATGTTCTCCAACATTAAATAAAAAATACATGTAAAAGTTATATTATAGTAAAATATTATTTGTCACATGAACAGCATACCATTTATATAACTTCACATACCATTTATAAGGAAGATGTTTTATATAAATTTCATAAATTATAAAAGTTAAATATTTTATAATTTAGTTTACGAATTAAACATACTTCCTTTTTATGATAATACGAGAACTAAAAACATATTATATTTAATCCTTTAAAGAAATTACTTACAATTTTTTAGGACTTTGAGATTATACAAGTCTTTTGACATGATTTATTTGCAAATTCATAGGATTTCATGATCGATACAGAGGAAAGAGAAAAGAAACGTGTATATGTGAAAGAGTATATGTTCAGAAGCATTTATTATATTCAGAGAAAAAGGAAGCTAAGGAATATATAGCTAGAGTACAAAACAAAACAGAATAACCGTGATCGTGTAAGCTAGGAAAACACGTGATGAGCTTATTAGCCCCTGTCAAGCTGGGAGTAAATATTTCATAATCCCAGCTTGGAACAAAGGGTTTGGAAAGAGGGAGGAGGTAGAGGTTTAGTTAAGATATCAGCAATCTGCAAGGAAGAGGAAATGGGAAGTAATTTGATTAAACCAGCAGCGACTTTTTCACGAACAAGATGACAATCAATCTCGATATGTTTAGTGCGTTCATGAAAAACAGGATTAGAGGCTATCTGTATTGCAGACTGGTTATCACAGTAGACAATAGCAGGAGAGATGAAGGGAATCTGAAATTCATGAAGCAAGAAGGTTAACCACTGGAGTTCACAAACTGTGCTAGCGAGAGATCGATATTCTGCTTCGGAAGAGCTACGAGAAACAGTCTGTTGTTTCTTAGATCGCCATGATATGAGTGACTGTCCGAGATAAATGGAAAACCCAGTAATAGAGTGGCGTGTATCAAGGCATGTGGCCCAATCAGAGTCACAAAAGGCTTTAAGCTGAAGAGTTGAATTGCGATGGAGAAGAATGCCAAAACCAGGAGTACCTTTAAGGTATCTGAGAACACGAGTAGCAGCTTGTTGGTGAGAAGAGTTGGGTGCAAAAAGAAACTGACTGAGATGGTTGACGGCGAAGGTGATATCCGGACGAGTGGTGGTGAGATAGATGAGTTTCCCAATAAGACGACAATAAGAGGTCGTAGCAGCATCATTAAGCGGTTGAGCAGTAGCGGAAGAAGAGTATATGGGAACCATTGGTGTGGGCACATGTGAACTATCGAGGAAGCCAGTTTCAGCAAGTAAGTCAAGGACATACTTTCGTTGACTGAGATGAATGCCTTTTGAATTGCGAGCAACCTCGAGACCAAGGAAATAGGTTAAGTCACCAAGGTTCTTTATTCGAAAAGTAGAATGAAGAAGGTTAGTTATGCGTTGAATTTCCTCGTTATTATTTCCAGTGAGAATAATGTCGTCGACGTAGACGAGGAGCGCCGTGATTTTGTTATCATTGTGTTGTAGGAAAAGAGAATGGTCAGAAGGACAACATTTCTAGTTATGGGAAAGTAAAAACTGATGTAACTTTGCATACCACTGACGACCCGCTTGCTTGAGACCATATAATGATCGTTGCAATTTACAAACTTGATTGGTGGAAGTTGTGTTAAGGCCAGGCGGAATCTTCATGTAGACGTCTTCCTGAAGGTCACCATGCAAGAATGCATTGTTGACATCTAAATGTTTAAGTAACCAATGTTGAGAGGCAACAATGGCAAGAAGAAGACGAACGGTTGTAAGCTTTGCAACTGGAGCAAAGGTGTCAAGGAAGTCTAGACCTTGAAGTTGATTATATCCTTTGGCGACAAGTCGTGCCTTATATTGATCCACAGAACCATCCAATTAATATTTTATTTTGAAGACCCAACGACAACCAATGGCAGTTTTGTTTGGGGGGAGAGTTGTTAAAACCCAAGTGTTGTTAGTGGCAAGAGCGTCAAGTTCATCACGCATGGCAGCAACCCACTGAGAGTGTTTGGAGGCTTCTGAATATGACTGTGGTTCAACATTAGAAGAAATAGAAAAAATAGTATGCTTGAAATGATCAGAAAGACAGTCATAATTTAAATAGTTGGTGATGGGATAACGAACAATATTATTAGTCTGAAAATCAATTAAATAAGTAGGTGGTTTGCGTGGACGAGAAGAACGTCTTAAGGTATCAGAAACTCTATTAATAGGATCATCAGGACGATTAGGATTAGTGGGAATAGTGGGGTGGGCATCAGTGACAGGTATGCCATTAGTGTTAGTGGTAGGATTATTAGTATTGGGTAAGATGGAAGTTGGAGAAGTGTGTAAAGGTGTGAAAGTGACATCATAATTATGATTATAATGAGATGGAATAGGGAGGGATAAAGAGTTATCAGTTTTCTGAATGTTATGGTATGGGAAAATATGCTCATGGAAAATCACATTACGAGATATATCAATGCGATGGTTTTTGAGATTTAGAAAGAGGTAACCTTTTGTATGAGGCTTAAAGCCAAGGAAAATACCAGGAATAGCACGGTTATCAAACTTCTTTCGTTGTGCGACGATGGTGTTGGCATAACATAGGCATCCAAAAATACGTAGCATAGACAAGTCACAAGAATTACCATGAAGTCATTCATAGGGGGTGTCGTTTTGTAATACTGGCGTGGGCATGCAGTTTATGAGGAAGACAGCGTGTTGAGCTGCATAACACCAAAAAGGAGTAGGAAGATGTGAATGAAAAAGCAAAGCACGAGTTATATTCAATATATGTTGGTGTTTACGTTCAACAACTCCGTTCTGTTTGGGTGTTTCAACACATGTAGTTTGATGATTAATGCCTTTGCTTGAAAAAAGATCATGCATGATAAATTCCACTCCATTATCGGTTCTGATATTTTTAACTCTGTTATCAAACTGATTTTCAATATTTATAAGAAAGTGAGTAATGTAAGTCTTAACGGAGGCTTTATCGGTCATAGGTATAAGCCATGTATAATGGGAGAAATCGTCAACGATAGTCAAAAAATACTTAAAACCATTCATAGAGGGAGTACTGGGGCCCTAAATATCAATATGCAACAAATCAAAAGAACATTGAGCATGTGAAGTACTAAGAGCATAAGGAAGCTTTTTTTGTTTTGCACGATGGCAAGCATCGCAAGCAGTCACAATATCATCATTAATATATGCATGTTTGGATTGTAAGATATGTAACCTATCAACAAAAAGATGACCAAGGCGAACATGCCACAAATTATGAGTTTGAATATTACAAGTAACATGACTACGAGAATTAATAAAGGAACAAGCAAAGGCATCAAAAATGTATAATCCAATGTGTTGCTTAATCAAACCAATCTTCTCGTGATTATGATTGCCCTGTATAATGCATCCAGATGTAGAAAAAGTTAGTGTACATCGAAGATTTTTGATAAGTTGAGAGACAGATATGAAGTTAAAAGAAAATTCAGGAACATATAAAACGTTAAGATAAAATTGGTGATTGAAAGTAACAGTTCCAGTATAATGGGCATGGATGGTTTGACCATTAGGTAAATGAATAGGAATAGGAGTAATCTTGTGATAGGAGGAAAAAATATGTAAAGAAGTGCAAATATGGTCTGTTGCACCTAAATCTAGAAGCTAAAGATGATTCGAATGCACTTGAATAGCAGAAACGATATTACCTGGAGGAGAAGGGTTGGTGGAGATAGATCCAACTTGATTGATCTGCACGTTGGGAGATTTCATGTTAGATTGTTTGAATAAATCTGCAAGGATTTGATATTGTTGAGGTGTGAGAGTAATGGTCTCTGTAGGAGAGGGATGGGAATCCAAATTGGTATCACTTTGTGTGGCAGCATTATTGATCTGGCTAGGCTTGGTGCTGTAAAGACGATGGCCAGGAGGATAACCATGTTTCTTGTAACATACGTCAATAGTATGACCATTACGATTGCAATGAGTGCAAACTTTGCGACTATTGTTATTGTTTGGTTTGACAGACCGAGGATCTTGATTGGGAAAGCCATGTTTGCGGAAGCAGGTATTTTCGGTGTGACCGGGACGGTGGCAATGTGTGCATGCGATAGGAGTATGAGAATTGTCAGAGGAAGATGAAGGAATGGGAACATAATTACCACGAATTTGAGCAGCTACGTGACCAGCCATAAACTGACGTTCTTGTTGGACGACCAGGGAGAAAATCTTGGATATGGGAGGAATGGGATCAAGCAAAAGAACATGAGACTTTATATTTGAAAAATTGTCGTTCAAACCTCGTAGGAGTTGCATGGCGCGATCTTCGCGTTTTCTTTGGGAAAGAAGGGATGAAACAGTGCAAGAGCATTGTGGTTTGCAAGTGCAGGTCGGGTTTGGCCGAAAACTATCAATTTCGTCCCAAAGAACGCGGAGTTTGGTGAAAAAATCAATAACAGAAAGATCCCCTTGAGACAAATTTGTTGCGTCCATCTGCAAATTTGATATTTGAGCAAGATCTCCTTGTGCAAAGCGATTTTTAAGATCATTCCAGATATTGAAAGCCTGGTCCATCCATATAATGCTCTCACGAATGGAGGGTGAAACGGAATGGACGAGCCATGATACCACCATGCTATTGCAACGGAACCACGCTGGATATGAAGCATGTGTTGTGGCAGGTTGAGGTGCAAAACCAAGAACAAATTTGACTTTGTTCTTTGCAGAAAGCGCAGTGATAACGGAGCGGCTCCAAGAATGGTAATTCATGGCATCAAGAACAGGAGAGACGAGAGAAATAACCGGATTTTCATTTGGATGGAGATAGAGGTAGTTGTTCGTGTTGTTTTCAAGAAGTTGACTTAATGGAAGAGATTGACTTGATGGAAGAGATTGACTTGATGCAAGAGGTTGACTTGATGCAAGAGATTGACTTGATGCAAGAGGTTGACTTGATGTGGTGGAAGCCATGAAAAAAAAATAATAACAAAGAAAGCAAGATCAAGAAAGATAGGCTAAAAAGAAAGATCACTACAAGGCGCATCAGAACTCTATGAATGGCTCTCTGATACCACCATAGGATTTCATGATCCATATAGAGGAAAGAGAAAAGAAACGTGTATATGTGAAACAGTATATGTTCAGAAGCATTTATTACATTCAGAAAAAGGAAGCTAAGGAATATATAGCTAGAGTATAAAACAAAACAGAATAACCGTGACCGTGTAAGCTAGGAAGACACGTGATGAGCTTATTAAATGTAAAGCTAAGGAAAAGCTCTTGTAGAGACTATAATCTTCCTACAAAATGTATAACTTAACAATATGAAAAGTATTAGAATGACTTTCTTTCAAACTAAGAAAAATATAATAACAATGCAATAGGAAAATGGACAATAAATTTCTAAAAGTGTGCGGTCTTTCTTATGAATTCTTCCTCTTCTTACATATAATTCATATGTTATGATCATTGTTGATGAGAATCAAGTAAGTTCATAAAGAATGTCAAGAAAAATTCATTCAAGTTTCAAGATGCAACAAAATATTACCACAAGTCAAACTTCCAAGAAAGTGTTTTTTTTTTTGTAGTTTATAAGTTCTTTTTGGTTTGGTCTTGACTAAACCTAGGAAGTATATGAGAGATAATCATAAACAAGCTTAGGGTAGTTCTTGTAAGGTTTGGTGTGAATCTTGGATAAATACAAGATAGACTGTCTTTAGGTTTTGTAGGTTCTTGGAAAATATGTTGTAAAAATCTACAAAGCTTAGGGTGGTTGGGTGTTAGGCAAGGTCTTTTCTCATTGGGAAAAATTGTTAAATTTTCGTTCTAGTACTTGGTTGTTGGGTGAGTCAATTTCCTCGTTGTCAAAAATATTTTAAGAAAAAATCCAAAAAATTTAAAGAGAATTGGTCGTTGAAATAGTCAAGTACCCGTTGGACGAGCTCACATGTAAGGGTGACTCACTAGGCGAGTAATGAAGGTCGTTAAGCGAGTTATGTTATTTAAAACATCCAAGATCGTCTCGCTGAGTGAGCTTGTATGCTCAGTGAGCGAAAAAGAGAAGAATATTGTAATAAAATGTATATATATTTTTAATGAGATTGATTTTGCTTAACTATGTAGGACTGAGTAAAGTTAAGACTTGTGTTATCATCTACCAAAAGTTGTTGATTATATATATATATATATAATATGTGAATGTAGTTAATTTTGAAGGAGGAAATGCTATGTTGTATGATTATAGGATGTGTATTGAATTGTGATCATGAAGAAAATTATTCTAACTCTACTAATTATTGAACTCACATAGAGTAATATATTTAGATGGTGAGAGATGGTAGTAGGGATGACAATGGGGCGGGGCGAGGACGGGTTTCGATATCCCATATCCATCTCCGAAGAAAAAATTCATCCCCATCTCCATACCCAAATCCAACAGGTATCAACCTTTTGTCTCATCCCCATCTCTATCGGGTAACGGGTATAATCTTGTATCCATACCCGTACCCGTTTTCTTACTACTTCAATATTAATTTTAATTAATTTTTATAAAATAATAAAAAAAATACGTCAAAGGAAATGTAATATTATCAAATATTCAATATCAGGAGGATGGTTGTTTATTCGATATCAAATACTTTGAAATAAATTATAATTGTTTATATTTTAGATTAGAATACCAAATAAAATTTTATTTGAACCAAAACATTTATTAAATTTGTAGACATTAATGAAACATAGTTGATAAAATTTAAAAATATTTATAAAAAATATAACAGGAAAAAAATATTAAAATTAAAATATATTTTAAATGCTTGTTTACTTAAATTTTTTAAATTCTAATGATTCTCTTTTTTATACACTAATAAAAGTTATAATACACCACTTGATCAAAATGACACAAAGAACAAATAATAAACATAATAATAAAATTTTAAGAACAAATAATAAACCTAATAATCAAATTTTAACATATATCTTATATATTTTAAACTCCAATATATGTTGGATGGTAATAAAAAAATATACATGACAATTACATTAAATTTTTATACTGTAGTAAATAAAAGTTATAAAAGTTATTTATACAATTATGATGAAAAAATTACAGTATGATTGATAATGAGTTAGAAAGTAAAAAATAATTAGATAAAATATATTGAAATTGTATTCCACATAATGAAAATAAATAACAAATAAAAATATTAAAAAATTAATAAATGTGTGTCTTAGAAACAATTTGAGAGACTAATGAAAGAAATGACACAATGGAAAACAAATGTATAATTAAGGATATGATCTAAGATGACAAATACCTTAGATATCTAAGAAAACTTTTCAAATATCAACATATATACTTAATGGTTGAGAAATAACAAAAATTATTTTAGCGAAACAAAATAGTTCTTTAAATGAAACAAATATTAATAATAATAAGTAAACAATTTTTTTATATTACCTAGTAAATGAAATGTTTATGTTACTAAACACTTAAATTGAGAGTATTAAATATTCTAATGTGAAAGAAAAATATACAAGAAATAAAAATATTAAAAATAATAGAAATATTCAAATGTGAGACATAAATTTTTTTTAATTAACATACATCATTATAACATAATTACGTAAAGGTTATGATAAGATAAAAAATATAGTGCAGATGCGAATGAGTTTTATGACAAACCAAATAATTAGAAGAAAAAAAATAGAAAGTATATATATATATATATATATATATATATATATATATATAATTATTTAATTAATTGTGAATATTTTTATAATTTAAATAGAGACAAAGATATGGCGGGGACGGATATTATGGTGAGGATATGTACATCCCCATCCCTATGCTCAATTGAAAAAGTCGAAGATTCCCCATACCCATACCCAGTCAATGTGGGAATTCTCCGTCAAAACGGGGGCGAATTCAAGCAATACCTACGGAAGCAGGTTTATTTGCTATCTCTAGATAGTAGATGTTCCTATAATCCATAGGGTTAGAATAAAAGAGGATTGTATTTCACATTTCGAAGGAAAATAATGTCATATGAGGAAAACTTAGTTCTTAATATCTAAGATCAGGTAGAATTGGAACTTGAGATAATCTACGAGAGGTCATAAGATAGGTGCATTATTTGCTAGTCTAATTCAATATACCTAAAAGTACAATATATTGTTAGTAATGATTATTGTCTATATGGTCCTAAAATGCTTATTTTAGACATATTTATATTTTACCAAAATTATGCTATGATTCTGTGATACAAGATAGAGAATGGTATAGGTAAAAGCACTCAGTACGTAGATATCTTT
>Ga0214545_1005206_pt1 | contig 23721 bp, 9 predicted proteins | sample CNSS4metaG_FD_160064 | JGI IMG/M metagenome (GOLD analysis project Ga0214545, IMG submission 160064) | Root nodule microbial communities from cowpea collected in UCLA plant growth center, Los Angeles, California, USA - CNSS4 | ecosystem: Host-associated > Plants > Roots > Nodule | place: USA...
CATTTTATTCCTAGAAAACCATTAGAGTTTTTTTTTTTTTTTTTTTTTTTTAAAAAAAAATATTCTTTTTTTTTTTTTTTTTTTAATAAATTTTTTTTTTTTTTTTTTTTTTTTTTTTTTTTTTTTAATTGTTTAAACCATTTTAGCCTCAAAATTCACTTATCAAACATCTGCCTTTTTTTTGTTAACTTTGTTATGTACAGAAAATAGATATAAAACAAAAGAAAAACATTTTTAGTGTAATTTTGTTTTTGAAACAGAAAGATGTTATAAATAAGATGATGACTTTGTAAACGAATTTAAAATAGAAAACGTTATTTTAAAGCAAATAGGCTCAAAACTATAAATAAGGACATGTTTATTGTAAGTAATTAAAAAAGTTGGTATGCAAAAAAAGTTAACCCATTTGAGACTACAAGTATAAAAAAAATATAATCAATTCTGAGTAGTTTTAGTCCTTATAAAAATTGAAGGACCTAAATAAGTTTTATGATTACAATATATATTTTATGTTTATTTCTCTCTCTCTCTCTCTCTCTCTCTCTATATATATATATATATATATATATATATATATATATATATATATATATCAATTTATACATATAAATAAAAAATAAGGTCCAAGCCTCCTTTAGCTTTAAGAAATATCTGTCATTACTTGTTTGTTGTGACATATATAATGTTATAAGAAATAATTCTTCCTCTAATTCATCATTTACAATATTTTTGAGAGGTTGAAATTTACAATTTTTTTTTACCAATCGATCATATTTGTGATATTCATCTGATCCCATTAATGCATATTTTTTATGTTAATAATCTTTTTCTTGCAATAGGGATAAGATGGAAAAACACGTGTGTTTTCGATTTGCTTATATTTCCTTCTTTTATAATTTTTGACTTTGAAAACACTTTTGCTAATATGAAGTAAAGTACCTTCTATCGTATGATCATCTTAATTAATCTCTGTTGCTCCTATGCTTGTAAGACAAAGATTTAGTGTTGGATGGAGAACATTTAATATGATAAAAAGTGTAGAGTCCCACAATGACTCCAAAAGAATTTGTAAGGACTCTTTTATTCTCAATTCTATATATAAAAGATATATGTCAAGAAGAAAAGTTGATGACGATGCTTACCAAAATGCTCTTAATGCTTTTTAGTTTTCAAGCAATCTTTTAGCCTTCATTTTTTCACGAGGAAGAACATTGTGTGTTCATAACAATCTCAAAGAGTATATTTTAATTTGTATTCATCTTAGGATGTTAACTCTCTTTTAGTGAGCAAAATTTGTGATCATCTAATTCACATCCTTTGTGTAAACAAAGTTACTTAGTCAAGTGGTTGAGTTTAAAGAATACTCGTGCTTAGTCAAGATTAACTATATGTCTCAAGAATATTTGTTGTTTAGGTAGAAGAGGTAGTGTGCAAAAAATAGTTGTTGTTTAATTACGAGTGACTAGGTTCAAAGAATACTAAATCTTTGTTAGAAGTGACTGCATTCCAAATAATACTTATGTTTTTTTCTAGAAGTGGTTGGGTCTAAATAATATTTGTTTTGTATTTTGTATCATTGGTTTTCATTAATGAAACTTTGATCATGTTGGTAAAAAACAATACATATTTCCAAATGAACCAATTTAAAAAGTAAATCTCTCTAATATCTTATATTTTTATATTGTATATATGAGTTAAATTTGTTTTTGGTACTTTTTAGTGAAAATTGAAATTCGTCCCTTGGAAATCTTGAACCTTAGTCTCTTATTTTTAAAAATACGTGAATTTTAGTCCTTTAAACCATTTTTTTAAGTTTATTTGACGTTTCAAATACGTTTCCAAGTTAACATTGAAGTGAATATGTGCCAAACGGGGTAAACAAACTAAGATACTATAATGAAATGTATTTGAAATGTTGAATAAACTTAATAAAATTTGGTTAAAAAGACTAAACTAACGCATTTACACAGTTGAGGAACTAAATTAGTTTAAGATTTCAAGAAAAGACTAATTCCAATTTTCACTAAAATTTGAAAGATCAAAAACATATTTAAACCTTAAATGTATCTCTCTCTCTCTCTCTCTCTCTCTCTATATATATATATATATATATATATATATATATATATATATATATATATATATATATATATATATATATGCATCTAATCAGAGAAAACGAGATTTAAGAAAGCAAGTTCTCAAAATAATTTTTGACAATAATATCTATTATATTGAAGTTGCATCTGACGAGTTTTGTCAAACATATCTCTTAAGAAAAACATCTTGATACTGTTTTTATCTGGCTTGAACACAATTCAACAATTCCGTCTTGTATATTTGATCTATTTTCTCATTTTTACCTTCAATTCTTCAAATAATTCAAAGTATCTATTTCACTAAAAGGAAGTGGTATGCCTCTTTAGCACTCAAATTTACAAAATATATGGATGATATAAGTGCATAATAAATAAAAGAATACATAATTCATAAATGCTAACATATTTATAAGATTTTAATAAGTTATTTTTATCAAATAGTTTTAATGCTTGGTGCCTCATCAAGCAAGTAACAGCATAATATTGCTTGTGCCATTGATTTGAAAATATACACTACTAAAAAAAAGTATTTTAGCAACTATCTATTTTGGTCGCTAAAAGGCTCAAAATCGGTCACAAATCCTTTAGCGACCGAAATAACGACCAAAAATATGTAGTTGTGAAAACCCTGGTGGCAAACCCATCAGCGACCGAATTGAAAAGTGATCGCTAAATAGCAACCAAAATTTCAGTCACTAATTCGTCACTAAAATTATTAGTCACCTTCTATTATGGAAACTAATTTAGCCACCAAAATTTCAGTAGCTAATTCGATCGCAAAATAAAACATTTTGCAACTCTTTTTTCGGTCACTAACATAAAAATATTTTATTAAATAAAAAAATATGATACCAAATTTGGTCGCAAAAGTCATAATATAGCGACTCATTTTTTGGTCGCTAATAGGTAAATCAGTAAAAATAAATAAAAACATTTAGCAACTAATATATTTTGGTCACTAAATCAATAACTACTTTTACATATAATTTTATTTGTTTTTATACAATGTTGTGATATATTTATAAACAATTTTTTAACCTGCTTATAAATACTACAACATTAATTATGTTAAATAACAATCAACTCAAATATATAATATAATAAAAAATAATATAAAAATTAAGTGTACATATCACATGATCCAACATAAAAACAAAAATGAAAATAATTCTAAATAAATATGTAAGTTTTGATGTCATGATACAATTAAAATTACAATTATCGATCAAGTGATATACCATCACTTGGTCTACTATATCATCTTCACTACCAACACGATCGAAAGGAGTCGATTTAACATTCTTCAAGTGAATGTAAGTTTCATCTATTCATCTCCTTGGCGCATCTTATTCGAGCATGCATTTACTTGGTTGATAATACTTTGATAGTAACTTAATCCCTCGGTAGGATTTTGCTCGTTGGTTCTTACTTTTACACTTCAACACACGAGTCAACTATTCACGCTACCAATATATACATAACTTGGAAAAGTAGAAGCACTCAAAAATTGTAATAAAAATTGGAAGGAGATAAAGTAAACTGCTAAACTAATGATAATATATATTATAAACATCTAAAGAGAAGGTTTAGATCGAGACAAAATACGCAATATCACTTTAATATTTACATCTTTCCATTATTGACCCCTTCATTTCATCTAGATATTAATGATAGGAAGTGAACAGCTAAACAAGTATATATTCATTTAATTCATTATTTCATGGAATAACTTCATGTACTCAACAGAAAAATCATACTAAAATACTTATATAAGGAATGACCATAAAACAAACCTCAAGACCAAGAAATCGTTCATAACCAATATAACATGAATATGGTGTCCCTGTCTTTAGTTTAATACTTCACCAATGCTTGCTTGATGTACTTGCCTGGTTCTTTGTCATGCTTATTGAATTCCTAAGAGAAATTGAGATAATGTTACTTAGGAAAATTAATAAGTTGAAAAGAAAACTTTCGTTACATTATTTGTTTTACAAAAGGAGAAAATTAATTAAATGAGAGAATTTATCAACATTCAGTATGCTAATTACCGTATTAAAAATGTGACAATTATTTGGTGACTAAAACAATATTATTTCGGTTGCTATTTTGGTGGCTAAAATATTGCATTTAGCGACCAAATATTTTCGGTCGCTATTTTAGTCGCTATACGAATAAATGTTACTATATATTGATTTGGTCGCTATTTCGGTCACTAATTTGCGACTACCACTATTCGGTCGCTATTTCGGTCACAATTTGCGACCAAATTTTTTCGATCACTAATTTCGGTAGCTAAATTACATTTTTTTTTGTAGTGATACTAAATAATCAACATTATGTCGGTGTAAAATAGTACATTTACTAAAAATTTTATTTTAATATTTTTATAGTAAATAATGAAATATAAATTAATATAATTCGTATATTTAGATAATTGATATTTATTGGTGAAATCAAACTTAATTACTATTTTTTTTATTTAGATATGAAATAAAAGGCATCTCCTCACATTTATTTTTTACTATTTATTTATTTTTATTTGTATTCCCTTACCATTTCTTTCATACACATATTACTTTCATACTATATCTTCTTTGTAAAAGTATCTTGATTTAACTTGATTATTATTTGTACAAACAAAAATGCATTTATGGTCTCAAAAGAAAATTTTTAAATTAACCCAACATTTTATGTCTAGGTGATTCTAATATATAAAGATATATGTACCATCTATTCAGTTATCCCAAAACAAATGAAAGAAAACTATGCAGCCTCATTATAACTCACCATCATCAGTTGCATTATCTTTACTCATGTACAATATATGATCATAGCATGTAGATACCACACCACAATAGAAAACATATGGTAAGTTAGTGAAAATTAAACTATGTTACTCAATAAGAAGTCCTATTTGCCCAACCAGAGGTTCTGCTCGTTCACCAAGCTCATCTACTCACTCAACAAGCCACCTCTAGAAGTTCTCATTAGAGAAGCTCACCTAATGAGAAATTGGTTGGCCTACTGAACCAACCATGGGAAGATAGGTCCACCTAAGGACTAATCCTCTTTGAGCTCTCAGGTTTCTCAAAAAATATTTTTCTTTAGAAAAGACTTTACTTGCTCATAGACTCAAACCCCTTGTAACCTTTTTCACAATGCTCACTTAGTGAATATTTACACACCAAATGAGTCTGCATAATTCAGTAAAATTTACAAATATACTAACGAGTCTGCATAATTCTATAGAACCATTTTTTATAAGTCATGCTCCTAATCAAATTATCTAGGCATTCCATTCTTTACTCATATGAAAACACAAAATATCATTCTAGCAATGTCTTAGACAAATCTAGCCAACACATAACAAATAAGAATTACTATAAGTGCAAAACTAGCTTCAAACAAATACTAAACCAGATTTCAACACAAAGAAACACTACATTTCACAATTATTCAACTCAACATCATCATGTAGCAATAATATTTAAATTTAAATTAGCTTTTCTTACCTGATGTAGAAAAAATCTCATGGCTCAAGGTTGTTCCTAGAGCTCTAGTTCTCATAGAATATTCTAACTACCTACAAAAACATCAGATCGCAAATCAAAGTATATCATAATGATCACAACTAAACATTAAGCTATTTTGAGTGACATACATGGATCCTATAACCACATGTATATCAAAATGCTAAATTAACCAAAAAATAGAGTAAAAAGAGAACTTAGCCTATTTAAATTCTGATTGGTAAAAAATGTAAATATCTCTATAATGAATCCACTAATGATCTTTGATCATAAAATAGACGAGACTGGCTTAGAAAATTAGAAAGAAGTAAAAAAATCTTAATTTTTTTTAAAGAGACGATGATTAAACTTGATTAAAAAATAATTATTTATAGTTAAACTTTTCATAAATAAAATAATTGAAAGTCATTTTTAAAAAATGTTAGTCTCAACACCAAAGTTAGATTTCACTTTACAATTTAAGATTCGTAGTTGAATTTTTGACACTGTTTTTGTATTTTTAAAATAATAATTTTAATATATTTTAAAAAATTAAACTTAATATATTTTGAAATATAATGTAAAATTAGTACTAAAAATATAAAAAAAATAATATAAATAAAAAATATATATATATATATATATATATATATATATATATATATATATATAAAGTGATCACTTTATATTTTTTTCTTTTTTATAATAGTATTGAGTTCTGAGAGATAGAAATTTTACTAAAAAAACAGAAATAAACAGTGAAATGTAAAATAAATTGTAAGCAGCATTTTAGAAATATAATTGAAATTTATTAATTAATATTGTAAAAGTTATGATGAGTCTGAGAAGTGATTTAAATTTTTTGTTGTTAATGTTGCGACAGCTGTGGTAATTGGATTACAGCATTATTAGGATTACGATTGGTACGTGTGACTGAAAAACAGAAGGGCAGTGAGCGTCACAGTACTGTTCTTGCCTCTGTCCTCTCCCTCTACCTAAAGCCTGGTTTTCAGTTTTCACTTTTTCATTTTCATTTTTTCCATTGTCATCAACCATTCAGCCTATGGCCTATTTTTGTACTTCTTCTTTCTTTTTATCTAACCAATTCTTAGACTCATTGATTTTTATATTAGATTCCCACTATAGGAAAAAGGTTATTGTTATTTGAATCTACCACACTTATTCCGAATCACCAACTTCCTTTTACACCATACATAACTCTATTGTTATTCACACTCCGTTGTTCCATACTAGCCAGAAGACTTTAAAATAAGATACTTGTTTGTAATTTAACAATATATATGCTTTTTGTATTCACTAGTGATTTATCTCCTTTAGTCAAATATCATTATGCAAATAAGTTTTTTACTCCTTTCATACTCTTCTACCAATCAATTTTTGAAACCATTTCTATTGACTTCCTTTTTTCCGCACACTTTTGTCAATAAATTTCACACTCTTAAGTAGATTGTACTTATAAATATAATTTTAGTATTTAAACTTATTTTGTATTTAATTTGATAATTTCAAATTTTTATTTCCGTTTTAAATTTTTTTTACCTCTAATTTTAACAAAAACAAAAATTAAAAAATAATATTTTAAGTTGTGACTAATTATTTCTACTTTGACCCTTCTTTAAAGTTTTTTCACCTTTAATTTAAACAAAAAAAAATAGTTACATATAATTCTTAAATTATCAAAATTTAAATATTAAATTAAAAAAAATCTAGCAAGTACACTTTTAATATAAATATATGTACTTATAAACATAATTCTATTTCAATTAAAAAGAATATGCAGGTGCTACTTTTAGGAGCATTAATAATAATAATAATAATAATAATAATAACTAAATTCATAAAATTAAGATTTCATATTTGTGAAGTTGTACTTCCTTAATTTCTAATTAGAAATATTCATTTCCTTAATTTAGAAAGTAAATCACACCTCTATGATACATTTCTAATTAAAAATATTCATTTTCTTAATCTAGACAAGTAAATATCATACATTTGTCAGTTATGTTAGTTCTTTACTGATGCTTGAGAGTAAGTAAATTAATTTTTAAAAGTAAATTAGTTTTAAGACATGTTTATTAGTTCCATACTTATATTCACACAAAATCTTACCTTCAAAATTAAATTTATAAAAATATAAAACATGAGTTAATTTTACAAACTCAATCTACAAATTTCTACAAACTTAAATCCTAATCTGCACTTGTAACTAAATCTACTATCTGTAGTAAAACTCACATTTTCATATCGATAGGCTTCTTATATTTGTAGTGTTTTCAAAAGTATTCTTCACTTAAAATGCTGCACCTAAAAATTATAGGTACCCGACATAACACAACTGAACCTAAATTTAACAAGAAGTTTGAGTAACTAGATCAGAACATCATAACTTGCTAGAACCAACCAAGCTTTGAATATTAACAAGGTTACAACCTATGCATACATAGATATGAACAAAAAAAAACATAAACAAAAATGTGTAGTTAATTATAGTGCTAAAATTGCATTGAGCAACACATGTATGTTACAGCAGAAGAAACAAAAGCATAGTTTAACCAGAAAATAACAAATCTCATGCACGCCCATGTTCTGCACCTGGATTCAAAATGCAGAAAAGACAACTTGTCTGTATCTGATTGTATAAGTACACAATCTACCCTTCATTTGTCTTTCCATGATCTACATCATTTTTATACACACTCCCTTTCATATACGACATAACCTAATTTTTAATCCATGCCAACATCATGTATAATTACAAGAAAATTAACACCATAATTTAATCGGTTGTTCTCTTGCACACCTCCATATGGTCAATTAACATGGGTAAAGAAAGTTTGTGAGAATCTTCAACCTCGTGTGTCATAATATACATACAACTAAATAAATAAATATATTTATTTATTTATTTATATTTCATCCACTTGTAAATGTATGTAAGAGTGCATGATATAACCTAACTTGAACGAGTTGGAAGTACACGGGATAATCAAGAATTCACTTTGCATGTCTTTATTAGCATCTTTAGGGCTGGAAAGTGGTGGAATAATAGCATCATACTGAAATTATGACAAGTCATGATGATGACTCAATTTTGAAAAATTCTAACTCATCCTTGGTGTTTAATCTTACATAAAGGTGAATAATAAGGAACCTCGAACTTAGTGCAATAACCTTATTGATACACATACACATTTGGAAAACTAAATTTGTACCATCCAAACATGTTTCAGTTCTATTTTTTTATTATTGTTCTGTTTTGGTGGGATGAATACATTTTGAAAATCTATCCAAAGCATACCATATGATTAAAATAAAACATGTAAACAGAATGTACAAGTTTATCTTTTTTATTATAATAATAATAATATAATAATTTCAAGATATTATGTACGGAAAATATTTGATGCATGGTGAGATCTAACAATATAAAATATCTATGAAAAAATACTAATATAAAAAAATATTTCTTAGCATAAGATTTTTCGTGTGGAAAATTGTGATAGTAACAATTAGTCTATATTTATTTGTTATTACAACCAGTTACTATCATTTTTAGTGATAAATTCGTATCCTGATAAACTTATTATAAAGTATTTATAGTAATGATATTGAAATGCATATCTTTTAATAATAATATGTAATATTCAATTTTAGTACATACAAGGAAATCGTGAAGGTAAAAAAATGCGCGGGCATATACAACTTGACATGCCTATTTAATAACCCCATTAATGAATAGGTTATGACTCCCCAAAAGTAAATTCAAAATTTCTCCCATGACAATTATCTTGAAAGCATAGATAACTTGTGATTTTGTTTTGTAAAGCAATGCATGTGTTATCTCCCATAAAGGTTAAAATTTATTTATTTTCTTTTAAGATTGTTGCCTTATTGGTTAATAATTGTTTCAAATTCAATTATGGAATGAAATCAAGTCATATTTATGTCATATTATATCAGAATATATAAATATGTATATAATGAAATTGAAAATGGTGTTTTAGGATTGATAATGTGTTTAAAATAGCGATAAACAATTATTTTAATATTAAACAGTTACAGTATGAATAGAAGTTTTATAAACAAATTTTATTATTTAGAAACACAACATCTTTTTAACAAATTTCATTATTTAGAAACACAATATCTCTCTAAAAATTATTTTCTAGAGCTCTCTCTCTTCTCTCTAAAATTTCTGATCATATATTCATCTGTTTGAAGATCGTAGACCGCTAGGATGTTGTGGTGAGCTCTATACTTTTGTCCAAATTATTTCTTCATTTGACTAAGTTGATTTTCTGCTATTTCCCCTGCTCAGTTGTTTTTCTTTATGCATGTGAACGGTCCTAGTTTGCATGTGGTGTTTGAATCATCTTTATGGATCTTTGTTGATCAGTGGTTCTAACAGTGAGCCCTGATCGTGTTTATGTTCTTAGATTTAGAATGTGCATCTGGTTAGCTTGAAGAGAGTTTGGTACTCTTTGAGCTATTTGAAATATCTTATATATAAAGGAATCTAATTACACTACTTTTGAGTTATAGAAACATTGAAAACTATAAATTGTATGATTTCATTATATTTTTCCCGTGTGTTGAAATTTTTGATTGATATCTGATTTGTGGAATTTGAGATTAGGTTTAAATTTGTACCCTGAAATGTTGTTTGGGTTTGGTGTTCAAGGGAGATGTATTGATATTGACGTTTGGGGTATAATTGAGATTGGTATGTTTTTGGCAATTGGGATAACTATTGGGTTGTTGGACTAGTGAAATTGACATAATTATGCAGAACCATGTTCTGTAAAATTATGAAAACTTGTTTGGCGAGAATATATTCACTAGATGAAACCAAAGTCAGGGAGCCACTAAATTGGTGGTCGTTGGGCGAGAATATACTCGTTGGGGGAAACCAAAGTCAAGAACCCACTAACTTGATAGTCGTTGGGCGATGGTATACTTGTTGAGCGACTACAAAGTCAGACAGCTCACTTCCTGGTCGTTGGTCAAGACTATACTCGCTAGGTGGCTTTCATAGGAGTTTATCTTTATAAGCTCTAGGGATTTATTTGCTAAGCGAGCCATCTAGTCGTTGGGTGAATGGGGCCTATAGGCACTACTCGTTGAGTGAATGGATAACTTTGTTGAATGAATACATTAGAGTCTAGTAGTTATTTTCCTATGTTTGTTTTGGCAAGTTTATGCAAACGTTGAATATTTCTTTAGAAATGGTTTATGTGTGAGGTTTATTTGAGAATGGTTGGTATTAATCCAAGAAGGATCAGTATTGAATTGTGGTAGTGTATGCATTGATGTACGAATTCAGTTTGGAAGTTATCTTGACGCTCTAATAATCATTCAATTCTCAAGTAGAGACTGATGGGGTATGTGGTGAGAGGAGCTGGGGGTCATAGTCTAGGGGCTTTACCTTGGCCAAATCTGATAATGGACTTACCTTATGTGTGGTATCTAGATAATTGAGTCATATATGAGTTTTTGTATATAATAGGATTGTATTCCTTAATGATTGGTATGATTGACTAAGTATGATTAATAATTGTATTCTTTTGGATGAATAAACATTTTTGCATATTAGCTTACCCTTTTCTTTGTGTTGTTGTTTTGTCTTGTATTCTCTAATTGCAATGATCACCTGATTATGTGAGCATATGAGAATGCAGTAGTGGACCAGTCAAGGAAGAGGGAGATGCAATGTATAGCTTGCATTTGGGAAATCTTTTGTAAATAGATCTTTTGAAAAACTCTAGTTCTTCAGCTTAGTTATGTGCAGTGACAGACTATAGTAGGGGCAGAAGGGGCCATGGCCCCCCAAAAATTTTGATTTTTTTTGTTTAATTTAAGTATTTAAAATTTTTAAAGTTTTTTAAATTATGTATGCTAAAAATTTTGATTTGTTTTATAATTTATGCAATTAAAAATTTTGAAACTTTGTAAATTATGTATAGTATTTAAACTTTTCTAAATTATGTGTAGTATATCAAAAATCAAATCAAATAAAATTAAATTAAATCTTTTTTATTTGATTTATAAATCATAATATTTAATATTAATTGATAATATAATTTGAAATCAAATATAATAAAGAATAAAAAAAATATTAAGATATTTTTTATTTGTCTCCTGAGTTTATCACATATTGTTCTCATCTTTTACTTTTACTTGTTTATTTTTGTATTTTTAAAGAGAAAAATAATCGTTGTCTCTACTCTAATCTCTTATATGTTCTCTTCCCTTCTTCAAAAAAATACCTTTTTTTTGTCTTACTTGATAGTGAAATATTATTTTAATAGTTAAAATTATTTTTTATCTAACGAGCTTTTTGTAAATTCATTTTTAAGAATATAGAAGAAAAAAATATTGTACTATGTATTTTTTTCATAACCGATTTTTAATTGTAGCTTAATTATCATGAATTTTTATTTTAGTATTTACGTCTCAATTTTTTATTAGATTATGACAAATTATTCTTTAGTCTTAGTCTTTAAAAAAAATATTGGTAAAAAATAAAAGAAAAAATTATATTTTAAAAATGATAAAAAAGGATATTGTGTGAAGATGAAAACAAGACAAATTTAATTTTTTCACATATATTCTGAACCATGATACTACTCACTCAATTGTCCAATTATTTTTTTTTCTTAAAGTTCAAAAAATTATAGGTGAGCCATTACTATAATAGAAAAATTGTTTTTGCTAATGAAGATTATCAAAATAAGATTGTTGAATAAAGATGGAAGGTGAATTTTTTGCTGACAATTTTTTTATTTACATTGAAAAAGAAATAGCTGGAAATTTTAGTTCTGGTCCAATTATTGATGAGTTCAAAAATATAAAAGAGCAAATGACAATAATTATTAATTCTTTATATAGTTATGGTTATACTAAATTATGTATTCATTATCTTTGCCTTAGTAACAATAATTAAATATATACATTTTGATTGTATTATTTTGGCTCTTCCTAAAATATTAATCAAGATCTGCCACTGGTGGTGTGATAGTCTGTATTTCAGTATCAGTATATCTTATATGAATGACTATAATATAGTAGTTACGTGCCAAGCCAATATTTCTATGCTTAATAATTATCAGTTATACAATGTTTTGTTTAATAGTTATATGCTATTAAATGGGATGTTACAATATTTATGATGACAATATTTTTTTTTTCACTTTAATTAATATATATATATATATATATATATATATATATATAAAATGTATTTTACAATAATTTTGGGAAAAGTTACAATGATATTTTAAATGATTTAGTGTTAAAGGTTTGATATTATCCGTTTACGCCTTTCTTCCACACAAATTATCCCAGTATGTCTATTAAAATCATTATCATACAACTAAATGATTTTAATAATACACGAGTTATCAAATTTAGTAAACAATTTACTGTAAAATATTATTAAATATTATATACAGCTTTTTATAAAGTATACTAATATTTCCTTTTTTATGTTAATAAAGTTAAGAAAACCTTTGTCAATGATAATTTATAACGAGATTCACATGTCTATTAATGACAAGTTTTATATTAGAAAAAAAAAATCAAATCTTAGTTGCGTAAAAGGCCAACTAAAATTTACCCAACCTATATTGATAATAATAATTTATTTTGTAGTAAGTGGTAATAACTTATAAATAGTTAACACTTCAACAATCAATATGTAATCCATACATATATCTTCCTAATAGATCAATTATGGAAACAACTGCTCCTCGTTAACAATTTTTTTTTTTTTTTAAAGACCTTCTAGATGGATTTTCTTAATATATTTTTTAGCCCCATATTTAAAAGCCATTGTTGTGACTCAAAAACATTTCCTTTCATATAGCTGTCTAAACTCTCTAGTTTGAATGCTTTAATTAGTCAATTAATCAGCAAAATAATATATTAGAGCTAATTATGGTACATGCATGCAACCTACTTGATTCCAAACTTAACCGTGCATTTAAAAAAAAATCTATGTTGTGTTGATACATTTTAATATTGTTCACAATATAAATACCAAAACACTGAAATCAGAATAAAAAGCAAATCAAATTAGAAAGTTTGTTGATTCTTGCAGGTTGTTAAATTATAAATACGAATAAGTTGCCCACATTGCCGACGGACAAGGCGACCGTATATTCCAAGTAACATGAATGTCATCAAAATAGTATTTACCTTGTATTATTGTTTTTGTTATCTTAGCCTATTTTGTATATATTGTCTTAGCTTTTTCTTTTCTATTTGGAAGTTCAAAACCTCTTTTGGGTCAATTGCCTCTCTTTTAAAGGGTGGGATATTGACATGTTTTTTTTTCCTTACTTTTTAACTATAATATATATCCCTATTTATTGGTAATTACTTTAATTCATCTTTACTTTTAGTGAATATCCGTTCACACATAATATCTAATTACTTGATAGAGTTGTAAGTAATCAACCATTAAGTAGTATGAGAATAACTTAAACTATTCTAGAAGAATATAATACTCAAAAGCTACATTGGTCAGTATCACATTTAATGGTGCATTCACTACCACAAAACAAATTTTTAAATGTATTATTTTGGATTTTTTAAGTCTGATTTTTAACAGAGTTAGATTTAGTATACCTAAATTTAAAGTTTATTTCTTGAACAACAAATTTAAATCTTAGTAGATTATTAAATAAAAAAAAGTAACGAATTTAAGTTTACTGTGACCATAACAAATTTAAATTTACATTTTTTTTTATTTTTTTTTGTTTTGGCATGAAATCAAAACCTTTAATAAAAAAATTTCCCATAATAAATTATATATTTCAAATTATTTTTTTAGTACATAATAAACCGTTCCAAATTAAAAACAAACAATAAGATGTCAAACTTAAAATTGGTAATCTAAAACTTAAAAAACCTAAACAAATTTCCTAATCAAAACCTAATTTATACATTGGATGAGATAACTTTCCCATTGATGTGTTATTTTGGCCATGACATCCATTGATATAGGCGATGGATCATCAAACACGTAAAACAAACAATGTTATTATGTAGTGGAGTACCTCAAACCGTAGAATTGTTGCACTAGTTATAAGTGTTTGTCGTTGTCTAGTTACATAAATTCCTGCCTGAATGATAGCTTTGATGATGATGTGAATCCCATTGCACAATGGCTGACCAAATATAATTTTTATATAAATGTTATAATGATGTTTTTATTAAAATTTAAATTTTTATTAAATACTTTTGGTTTAGGGTTACAATTAGTTTAAAGTTTTAGATCAATGATATCAGTCTTCATCTTTAAAATTCTCATTCTAATTTTAAACTAATTGTAACTTTATACAAAAAATATTTAATAAAAATGTGAATTTTAATAAAAACATTATAACATTTATATAAAAAATAAATTTGGTCTAATTTAGATAGGGACAAAATTTTTCCATTTAAAAAAATTGGGACTAAATAGAACAAAAATAACGAATATATGGACCAAATTGAATATAAAATATTAACTTTGGCACACTGCTGGATTAACACGTGGACATTTTTTTCAAAAATTTAAAAAAAAACTAAAATAATTATAAAAAAAAACTACGAAGTGACACATGATAATCACAGTTTATTATTGTTAATCATTTAAATGGAGTTAGGAAAAAAGATCAAATTGAACAAAAATGACAAAAAATAGAACTTGATTGAAGAAAAAAAAAGTACTAGGACTGAATTGACAAAACTAAACAAAAATAGGGAACAAATATGGTTGATTTTGATTATAGTGGATCTTTTACAACTTTTTTAAAAGAGAATTAATCCTAGTCTAAGAATTAGGGAGGACTCATATAAATATTGTATGTCCTTCTTGATTTATATATAATATAATATAAATATAGAATTGGATGTGAGAGTAAAATTAAAATTACACATTTGCTCCTTATTTTTGTTAAGTTTGTCAATTCAGTTTTAATATTTTTTTTGTTTAATCAGTTCTTAATTTTCGTCAATTTGGTTCAATTTGATCATTTTTGCTAGCACCGTTTAAATAATTAACAACTAATGAACATTGTCTGTCACGTGTCAATTGTGTTTTTTTGGTTTTTATTTTTTATTTTTTAATTATTTTTTATCTTTTTATATATATATTTTTAATTTTAAAAAAAATGTCCACGTGTCAAGTTAACATGATGCCACATGTCAGGGTTAGTGCCACATGTCAAAGTCAATATCCTGTATTCAATTTAGTCCCTATATTCATTATTTTTGTTCAATTCAATCCTAATTTTTGTTAAAGTGAAACAATTTTGTCCCTCTCTAAATTAAGACCAAATTTAATTTTTATATAAATGTTAGTTATATTATTATTAAAATTCATACTTTATTAAATATTACTTTATGTTATTTTTAACATCTTAAAATTTGAAACCAAGGGTATTAGTCCAAAGTCTTAAAGTTTTCATTCTAATTTTAAATCAATCGAAACCCTAAAAAAAAGTTTGATAAAATGTAAATTTTAATAAAAATATTAGTATAACATTCTAAATTTAGTCTCATTTTGGAAAGGGACAAAATTGTTCAATTTTAAATAAAATTGGAACTGAATTAAGGAAAAATAACGAAAATAGAATTCAAATTGAATACAAAATAGACTCTAACACGTGATACGATGTTGACTTAACATGTGACATACTTTTTAAAATTAAAAAAAAAAACTAAAAAATAATTAAAAAATAAAAAAATCACGAATTGACACGTGTTGAACACTAGTCACTAGCCGTTAATTATTTAACCAGTGTTAACAAAAATGATTAAATTTAACAAAATTGACAACAATTGAAACTTGATTAAACAAAGAAATAGTACTACATTGATAAAACTGAACAAAAATACAGACCAAATATATAATTTAACCAGCATCAAGCTACTTATATCATTCTCAGGGAATAAAAAGGTAATTATTTATTATTAGCACAATAGTTTTCTTCATAAAAATTATGACAAACCTTATATAGCTTAACACTAGAACATCTTAACATGAATAATTGGTAATAATTTAAGATCATTTATGTAAATATGTTCATATTAGGCATTACTACTCATTTGTCATCTCATGAAATTCTATTAAAATAAAAAGGAAAAGAAATTAATACAAATTATGCCTATTATTACATAAAAAATATTAAATCAGTTATATCGTTATCTATAAATAAAAACTAAATTAACTAACATATGGTAATAAATTTTAAAATATTTATCAAAATACAAATATCGACACCATATACCTTTAAATCTTCAAAATATTTCTCATATCTAATAAACTATGACAAACTAAATAAAAATACTCTCTGACTAAATCTTCTAAAAGTCCTCCGCCCTAAATCATAAATGGCTCCACAATCATATTAATTAAGTAATATATGTAGAATTACTGATTAGCTAATCTCGTATCCGACAACGCGCACCTTTGAGGTTATTTTTAAAATAAAAGAGGAAGAACGATAAACCTATATCTCTTGGAAACAGTTGAACTCATAAACTTTATTATCTGACCAGTCAGAAAGAGTAACTAATGTCACGACAAATTAAAAAAAAAAATGAATTTTTTAAGATAACTAAAATTATAAGAAATATGAGAGAGGAGTAATGATTTAAAATGTTACATTAAATATGTCACCGAATGCATCAAACTCGCCGCGCGTAGAATAATAATGACTTCATTGTTATTTTTTATTTATTTTATTTTATCTGATCTTCTTATCAATACAAAAGTTTAATCAAGTTCCTTAATTTTTAAAATAAAATAATACAAATTTTTAGGTTATAACAATGTAATCGTGTCATCATTTGAAGTGGATGGCAGGTTGATAAATGATGTTATGTGTAAATTAATATTTTCAAAGTTTAGTTAAGACTTTTCAATCAAATAAAAAGCGAATATATATTTATAATGTGTTATTACATTAAAATCCAAATATATGATACCTGATTTACTATACACAGTATGAGGAAAACACAGAAGTGTGTGTAAGGAAAAGTTGGCATAAGAATTAAAGGAGCATAGAAAAGGATGTTTGATGTTTATTACATTAGTGTAAGTTTGTCCTAGAACTTAAGAACATGATTTTGCAAGTACTGAAGCTGAAGCTGGCACAAATTTTTCATCCCAAGAAACTTTTGTTTGAAAAGAACAAAGAAGGAAAGAGATAGGAAAAAAAGTTTTATCTGTAAAAAATGAATGAAGGTGGGACCTACATAAAAGCTTGGCAAAACGACAACGCAGAGAGGACAGTGCGCAATGAATGCACCGTCATTCGATGTACCCCCACATAATGCAGCCAATGCTGAGAGTACATTTCCCACGTGTGCGTCAAGCCATGGACCACTTACACGTGTCCCAACTTTTTCTCACATTCCCTCTCCCAACACGCTGATCTGGCACCTCTTCCCACATAGGATTCCCCTCTCCCTCCGCAGGTGCAATGCATGCGCATCCTGCCCTCCCTCACACTTTTTTGTCCTTTACCAAAAACATAAATCTTTTCCAATATTTTTATTTCCTTCCAAAATTAAATTTGTTTTTCATTATTAGATTATAAATACACCTTCTTCTGTATATATTTTCTAGACGAAGATTTACGTTCTAAAAGGGATAATACTTGTAAATTAATGAAAAAAAAACGCGGTAAAAACGTTAGTAGCTTAGAATATGTGGTATTGGAAGGGTTTAAAGAGCACGCGTGGCGGGTGTGGGAAATGATAGAGGTTTTGTTGTTGGTGCATTTTCCTTGAACTAGTATTTAAGTTACGGTCAAACATGTTATTGAACTAGACTTGGAGAGTTGGAATGGTACAAAGTACGAATAGGACAGTTTGTGTGATGAAAAAGTATTGAAGTAACCAAATGGGTCACTACCACAGCAGACATTGAAATCTTTGAACGTATTTATGAATAAATGCTACTGAGAAAACAAAACCTTTTAATATTGGCAAAACGACACTTCCCCCAATTTCTCTCTTCTCTCTCGAACCACACCTTCTCCTTGCGTGCCCATCACATTCTTCCGGATATTTCCTTTTCAAAGATCGTCTCCAAGATATGGAAATGGGTTCTCTAGATTCTTCACACTCTTCGATTTCCTTCACTAATTACTACACAGTTATGGACACTATCCAAAATAAAACAAGTAACTTTTTTTGTGATGGATGGAAGTGTTTTTGCATGGTTTTGTTTGCCTCGGAGGAACCTAAAAGTAAACATGTGTGTTGGGGTTCATTCCTCGTGGTTTTTCTGCGCAAAGAGGAATATATAAATAGGGTTATGTTGGAATCCGATGTTGAGCTCTGTGGAACGAATCACTGGAGTAAACCTCGCGGAGGTTTCTTAATGGCTCCTAATTACGCGACAAAATATATGACAACTGACCACAATCGACACAACAACATCATTTTATTGTTTTTATTCATCATCAACATTTGTCTCTCACTCACCAATTCCTAGTAGTGTGTTGCAAGATATTCCAGTTCATAGCGGGTAATTGGATCGCAGTGTGTTACTGTTTGACGATTTGAATTGCCCAATTACTAATTACATATCTTCTAATTTTTGCTATTCACCAAACACTGTTTTCTTCAACTTTTTTTTCCGACAGATACTAGTAATTTTTAAAAAGTGAAACTGTTTTATTTGGTAGTAGATAGTAGTCAATGGGAGCTACTGGGCGTTGACGCAAACTCACTTTCCTTGAACTTCAACCATTCAATCATGGTCAAAAAAATAGATGCTACCTACATAAAAAAGTATATTTTAACAATGAACTTTTATGGTAAATCGTGATGTACAATAGTACAAGTACCTAACTAAACAAGAAACTAGAGCAATGGAACCAAACTATTATGGTAAATTTTTCTGCTCATTAATTAGGTATTTAAAAAATAGTGACAATGTATTTTTTAAACATGTTTTTTATTCTACAAAGTTGGTGGTTTTGGTAATTTTTTTTGATAACTTTTTCTTCCAATTTGTAGTTTTTGATGAAGGGTGATATTCTGGTTCTTAAAATTATAAGTTGGTATTAAATCAAAATCTTAAAAGAAAAAAGGAATTAATAATTGAATATGTAAAATTTGTGACAGTTAAGTCTTGTTATGTTCTGTAATCCTCAAACATCAATTTCACATTTCTAGAATACACATCCTCGAGCCCATGATAGTGTAGTAGCCCATAAAAGGACATAAGGATGGTTGGCAACCCATTTCTTTATTCGTTTTGGGCTTTTATTGTCTGCACTCTCATAATTTCTGACTGCACTTCCATAATTTTCTCTATGTAAAAGTGACTCTCAAACAATCTATTTCCGAAGTTTTTGGAATTTCCAAAACATGATATTCAGAAAAAAAAAAAAATCAGAACAGGATTTTTGTATAAAATTTTCAGAACAAGTTTTTTATAACAAAACAAAGTTTTCTAAAATAGAGTTTATGAAACAATCTTTTCATAATACATATTACCTTTTTAGAACGAGTTTTCTGAAACGAGTTCTTTCTCAAAACGAACTCGTTCTTCTTTTTCTTCCTCTGTAATGGAAAACAGAGTGCATCATATCAGAAGCGGCGACGTTAATAATGATGGTAATGGTGACATGGTGTAATGAGAGAGATATTCTAGTCCGTTATTTTCTTAATCATGGGTAGAGTTAGTAATAAGAGAGGTGTAAGAAGAACAATCCTTTTCTTTTTGTTACTACTCACATTTGCCCATAAAAAAATTTCATCATTCATTTTGGCAACTCTATTCGCAAATAGATGAGAATAATAGAATGGTGGTACACAAATTAAAATGCGTGTATAATTCATTTTGGCAGCTGAATTGTTATGGAGAGATTTCATAATAAATGCCTTTATATTATAAATTAAATAGTTTTCCTTACTTGGATCGAAGAATTCTAATTTAACTTTGCTCCCAATAGCTTTAGTTCTCATATGATGTTCTACCTTAAAAAAAATTCAAATCAATGATATAAACATACTCTAATAACCACAAACAGATAAATATTCCTCGTGAACTCTCTTGAGCCATATGTACACACTCAAATACCGCACCACACATTATAAGAAGATCTTAGTCACAAAAAATAATTAGTGATCAATTAGATACCAATTTATAAACTAAAAATATTGGTAACTAGAATAATTTTTAAATTGGACACTATAGTGAATTGGTCTCTAAATTAATCATTCACATTAGCTGTCAAGGTTTTAGCTACCAAAAGGATTGGTTTATAAATTTGTATTTAAATTGTATCATTACCACTAATATAAGAAAAATGAATATAATATTCAATATAAGAGTTAAATATGGTATTAGTCCTTAAACTTAAGCGTGAAATTAAAATTCATCTTTATCTCAAACTTTTATACATTTTAAACTCTAAACTTTCAAAATAAATGAATATAGTATTTCTAATCCACTAAAATATATACAGAGTATTAACCCTATTCCACTTCATCCATCAAATAATATGAATATAGACATCACCATTGGGCTTAACTGTACATGCATAAAAAACTATGAATATAAACTTTTACCGTAATACACCGAAATAATCATAATTATCCATGCATAGAAGATATTATATTATGTTATATCTATACATTATATATTATGTTATATCTATACATTATAACTATGTAACATATTGTAGAAACAGCATTTCAAAAGCCTTGTAATATTTATGTTAAATTCTGTCTTTGATAAAATATCAAGGAAAAGTATAGCAAAACTGTGATCTTTCTTGAGTTGCTATGATGAGTATTGACCAATTATTACTATAAATAATTGGGTTATATTAAAACAATAATAGAATGACTTTATATATTACAAACTAATTATTGGAATTATTTGCATACTACCTCAACAACTGTAAGTGTTATTTTCATGTTTTTTGCGAATGCTTGTGATTTTGATTATGTGGATTTGATTATCTTATCTCCCTCGATTCTGGTATACATATGTTTCATATGTTTGCTTCTCGGTCTTAGTTCCTTTTCTTTTGTCATCATATATATTCAAGTATGTTCCAGAATTCGATAATGAAATTGCAATATGTCCTATATGTTGTACTACTTTTTGTCTTTTTGCTGGCATTTAATAGTCTATTGAAGATTTAAGGGTGGGAAAAAAAATGTGTTTGGGCCAAACTACTCTAATTTTGTTACGCTCTTATTCATTAAATATCCGTTACTTTTTTTCTCAACGAAAACATGATAGGCATTCAGAATTAAATATCCCTTACTTTAAATTTTTTACTTTTTTTATTTCCAATCTAAATTGGCAGCTGACTCAGTTTTGCTTTCAAGTGTTTTGTTTTTGGGAATGAATGGACACGACTTGGAAGTGATATTAAAAAATAGTGCAATCTGAATTCCTGTAATATGAGTTTGGATCTGTAAGGCCCCATTTTTCCTGCCCCTAAGTGGGCCTAAGGGTTGGCCCAATGTATATAAACCCTGCTATGTTGCCCTAATCCCACCTCACATTCACTCTTTCAGAAACCAGCCGCCATCCCTCACTACCTCTCACGAAAAGCTCTGCTAGGGTTTACCCTAAGGTCCCCCTCCTTCAAGCTCAAACTCAGTCCTACTCACGTAAGTCGTCCCTTGACTCATGCTTCTGTTTTCATGGTCTATGTTGCTGTTATTGTCAGGGTTTAGTAATAACCCGCCTCCTTTCTTCTGTTTTACCGTCCGTTCCAGCTGCTGACCACCCTAAGGACAGTTTGGTTTCCTGTGTGCGTGTTGGAGTGTTCCGCTAACTTGATTTCCAGGTACGGGAAGTTAGGGTTTCAGTCTTTTGGTGTTGTCTTGGCTGTTCTTGAGTGAGTTACTGATTTCATGAATAAATCCTTCGTTTTGGTGTGATTAAATGCTTTGTATGCTTGGTTGGTTCGTTATACATGGCTGTTACAGTGGGGAACAGTGGCGAGACCTGTTAATCTCGCCCAAGCGAGTCAATCTCGCCTAGGCGAGATGAAACAGGGAGCTAGCCTAGGGCCTCTGCACGAAAAGTCGCCCAGGCGACTCGCTCAACTTTTGAGCGAGCAGGCAACTCGCCCAGGCGAGAGGGATCTCGCTTAAGCGAGATCCCGCGTTGCTCATGCTCCTGCTTTTGTGCTCTCGCCTAGGCGAGGGGGAGGCTCGCCTGAGCGAGCATGTCTCGCCTGAGCGAGACCCCTCAGCCTGAGCGAGATGCTGGGTGAGACAGTGTTGTGATTCGGATGTTTGATGTTCCCGAGTGATCCATGTTGGTTGAGTATGATTGTGTGATGATGAATATGTATATAATGGAGCATGAAGTATATTTTTGGCATGATTCATGAATTGTGGATGAATGGGTTGGTATGAGACTTAGCATGTGAAATGAATGTGTGGTTTGAGATTAAAGGGACATGGTATTGACATGAGATGAGACCCTAGACTCATGGGACGGTGATGATCAGAGGTATGGATTCAAAAGGTGATGCGTATGAGGAATAATTCTCATGGATGAGTATGGAATTGTAAACATGCTTTTTGATGTTCTCTTAATGTTGTTTTATGAATGTTGGTCCGTGTCAGCGTGTAATTCCTTGGGGTCTCTAGGTGAGACCTGTGGGGTCGCGCTTCAGTGGTCGGGACGTAATTCCATGGCCCCTGTTAGTGGGTGCCCGTGGTGGTGCCCCATCTGTATAACTAGGTAAGGATTCAAGGTAAGGACTGCATCCTGACACTCTAAGGGGCCAGTTAGTCTCACTTAGAGCAGACTGACTCCTGTGGTGAGAGTAGCAGGAGGCCTGAAATTCATTAAGGGCTAACCTTGTGGTGAGAGAGATTTGATTCATCGTAACACTTGTAACACATAGCTCGGAGATGAGCAGCTCAGAGTCGAGCAGGGGTATTCACCACAAGTGCGAGCGTCCGCTGAATCCGACTAAGTTATACGTATCCGGATGAGTCGAGTCGAGTCGTAGTGTATTGAATGAAGAGTCATAACATGTCTGGTTGCTATGTGGATATGAGATGATGAAAATATATTTGATTGCATGATGAATATGTTGTTG
>Ga0214545_1005208_pt1 | contig 23717 bp, 10 predicted proteins | sample CNSS4metaG_FD_160064 | JGI IMG/M metagenome (GOLD analysis project Ga0214545, IMG submission 160064) | Root nodule microbial communities from cowpea collected in UCLA plant growth center, Los Angeles, California, USA - CNSS4 | ecosystem: Host-associated > Plants > Roots > Nodule | place: USA...
ATATTGCTGTATTTTCTCCAGAATTAAGTATTGGACTACTGTATATAAGTGATACATATATCACTGAATAATATACAATAATAAACATAATATTTCTTTCTATATGTTTCGCATCTTCTTTCACATAAATAAAACTTGCAGTATTAAAAATTTGGGTGACTTTATATGTATTTGTTAGTTTGCAGTAAAATGTCGATTCGAACAAACAAGATGAAAGCAATACCTGTGTTGTTGAAGCAGTTGATGATAGCAAGGAGGAAATTCCATGAAAGGGGAAGAGATGAATCATTTGATAGGAAGTTGGAGAAGTTGAGGTCGGATCTGAAGAAGATAGAGGATGTGTTTGTGAGAGTGAAGAAGAAGGAAGAAGTGCTTCTTGACACATTAGCAGAGGTGTATGACCATCTTCGTAAGTTAGACCGCGGGAAGCTGGATGAAGACATGGATGGCATTTGCCAGAGAATCAGAGATTCTGCTCACAATTTGCTCCCAATTCTTGCTTTTGATGACTCATCTAAGGACGAGGATCACATTGGTGGCCAAATATTTCACCCATCAGAAGAGTTATGGCAGGCCCACGAGAGGATTCGCAATCTGGAAAATCTTTATTACTCGCCAGACAATCCATCAACACTTTGCCTGAGTTCTCTCTTCATTTTCCCTGAGAACGCTGTGATAAGGAAAAGAAATGCAATTAATTTGTGGATTGGAGAGGGTTTGATTGGAAATACAGAGAACAAAAGAGCAGAGGAAGAGGGCGAGGATGTGATTGATGATCTTTTGAAATGTGGTGTGATTGTACGCTGTGGCAATGGAAAGGATCCCTCTGTCAATAGATTTCAAATTTTTATTAACGTCCGTCATCAAATGGAGTTATATTTATCAAAGGAAAATGGAAAGCATCAAGGACAATATTTTATACCAACCACTTATCCGCAAATTAGAGTAGAGAGGTTAGAGCTTGAACGAAAAAAAGCTACACTAGGTGGAGATGACTGGTATTTTGGGGACCGTACTATAGGTACTATTTTTAATATTGGTGCAAGTTATCTCAATTTTAGACCTAAATGGGTAACTGAATTGAAGAATTTACTGGTGCTTCAACTGGGGCGTTGGCAAGATTCAGCTTTGCATCACATTGAAGTTGGGAGTCAAGAATTCTTGAAAGAGTTGAGAAATCTAAAGCAGTTGAGATATCTTAGTCTCCGTGGGATATCAAGAATATTCGAGCTTCCATCCTCCATCGTTGAACTTGAGAGCCTACTAGTTCTTGATCTGAAAGCTTGCCATAATTTGGAAACACTACCTGATGATATTTCAACAATGAAAAGTCTGACACATCTAATTTTGTCCGAGTGTTGCTTTGTGGAGGGCATGCCAAAGGGGATTGAGAAGCTCACTAATCTGCAAGTACTCAAGGGATTTTTAATAAGCCGTCCTGGAAAGACTCCTTGCAGAATATCAGAGCTTGTAAAATTGAGAAAACTAAGGGGACTCAGCATACATATTGGAAGTGAGGCCGTGATCAGGAATGGGGAGTTTGAACGTTTGGAAGATTTTTTCAAACTTGAGCAGCTGAAGATATCTTGGAATGTGTCTGACCCAAAGTATGCTAACATTAATATCATTGTGCCACCACATTTAAAAAAGTTACATCTTGAATGTTTTCCTGGAAAGAGTTTTGTAGAATGTTTTATGCCAAGCAAATGGGAACGTGCTGGGTTGGAGTCGACATTAGAGCTAAATATAACAGGAGGAAAATTGGAAAGTATAAAAACACATTTAACATTGAGGACCTTGAAAATACTGCGTCTCAAGTACCTTAAGCAATTGAATGTCGACATAGACGATTTGAAAGCATTGTTTCCGCGGCTGAAATATGTTGAAATTAAACAAATCTCAAACCATTCATACATTGAGCATGAATGGGGCATCATCTAATATGAACCGAATACTGAATGAAAAGAGAGGTAGAGTTAGGTTCATGTCAAAATGTTCTGTATGTTCATTTTGTTTTCTGGATTGTTGTGTTATTTACACCATGCTAATCCCAAATGTCTCTCTTCTCTGTATATAGTGTGGATGTATGAAAGAACAAAATTGAAAGACAAGAAAAAAATAAATATGATTTATCTCTGTTATTAATTTTTTTTTATCTCATGATGAAGTGCTAGTGCTACGTATGATGTGTTCTAGATTGCCTCATTTGTCAAAATAACGGTAAATCAGTAACAAATATTGACAAGTTGAAAATTAAAATTGTTTGGATAGGTTGAATATTCAAATTTTAAAGACTTTCGAAATGTTTGGATAGGTATGAGGCCAACCTGAGTCAAAAATGTTGGATTATCATTATTATAGTATGTTGAGCAAACAATATGTTTTTCTGTTTTTTCTAAATTTATGCCAGATGGGAGATCTGAGCATGTGCATTTCCATGATTCAATGTATATACCTTCTCAAATGAAAAATAAAAACAAATCACTAAAAGGACACATATCGTAAGCTGTATCAAGAACATGGTACATCCTATAGTTGAAAATTTCTGCTACAAAAGTGATTATACGGTTTATTTTATTAGATTAATTTTATGCGGCAAGACTGTGCGTGTTGATCCATGAAACAAAGAATTCAAGGAGTCCCTGGCAATCATTAATCAACCAGCAGTGGCTGAGTTCTTTTCAGCCTCTTTCTGAAGCAAATTTGAACAGCTTGTTATATGGCAGGTGTAGTTTTCAAAACTCCGTTGAAAAATCTGAGATTCAGAGAGCAATAATCCAGATCATCAATATCAGAAGATTTTGGAATATAAAATTATAAATCTAAGAATTTTGTATAGATATAGGAAACTGAGCACACAATGGCATGCTTTAGTGCATGATACGAATGAGGTAAGGTGAAACTCATTATTTATTGGTAGAGTTCCCTACATAAAGTTCACAATAAAACTACTAAGCATGAGGGCCAATGATACCAAATCTTGCATGCAACTGTCATCCAAATAGGTGTGTAATAATTTCCCAATTTAATGCACAACCACAAAAGAGGACACAAATTAAATATACTTTTTGGGGGATTAGACTGAAAGTTCCACCTATAATTTAAGTAATTCAACTGTTTTCTTCTTCTTTATTACCACAACAGGTATGTTTTATAGTCAAATAAGAGGTTAGACTTCAGAACAATCTATGGATGGATATGTTAGTTGATGTGTTCTTTATACCGTTAGATGCACCTTAATATTATTGAAAAGAAAAAGGGAAACAAGTCATTACCATTGTGTCATACTCATACACAGATATCTTCAAAAGTAGTCTTCTAAGAAACTTTCAGTAGTTGGTGAAATGCCTCTTGTGGTATATCAACAGAACCAACACGCTTCATTCTCTTTTTTCCTTCTTTTTGCTTCTCCAATAGCTTCCTTTTTCGAGTAACATCACCACCATAACACTTGGCAAGAACATTTTTCCTCATTGCAGAAATCCTACAATCAATAGGGAGAGTTTAAGCTTGGCAACAGATGATCAGGTCATGTGAACAGATTACTTAATTTATTGCCCTTTGTTTCTCTCAAGAGGGTCTAAAATCCACCTATAAAAAGCTATTCGAAGATACTGGAAATAAAATGACAGATATTTACAAATACTAATCAAGATTATTATCTTCATATCGGAAGCTTAAGGTTTTATTTAAGTCAACCATCCCAAAATGATAATTTAAAAAGAAGCTTACGTCTCCCTTGCTATGATTTTTGACCCAATGGCAGCTTGTATGGTTATCTCGAACATTTGCCTGATAAAAATGAAGAGCTCTTTTGGGGTGATTTCAAACTGAAGAAGCAGCATGAAAAGAAACAACTAATAAAGAAAAAAGACCTGTCTATGACAGTTTTCAATTTCTCTGTCAGTTCACGCCCAACGCGGTATGCTTTCGTGTTATGAACTATGGTTGCCATTGCATCAACTGGTTGTCCATTCAAGAGAATATCAAGTTTTACCAGATCAGCTTGTTGATAACTGTAATTACAACCATTGAATGCATTACAAGGTAGGAAGTAAGCCACTCCAAACATAAGAAGTTATTTCCCTATCCAACTTGATGACATGACAGCCAATAAGTATAAAATAAACCACACAAATTATTTATCAAACAAAATTCTATGAGTATGCACATAGTACAGTATATCCATCAGGTATCACAACATTTTTGTGCAAATCTACATTTTACATGTACCACATGATTATTCCAAACACTACATGGCATCAATGCATCAAGGAAAAAAAGTGGGTGCACAACAATAATCACGCAGAAAATTATAGGGTGAGAAAGCAGGAGCAGGGTACATACTCTGAGTCCTCGTAATCAAATGAAGCATAGCCTGATGTTATACTCTTCAACTCATTATAAAAGTCAACAACAATTTCTCTCAAAGGCAGGCGGTACTTCATGAATACCCGTTGACTGCAGGATAGAAACTTAAAGATTTATTACTTCAACCAGGGATAAATTGATGAAGCACCACAAAAATGTAGAAAAAGTTGTCATTTTTTTGTGGATGATCATCCATAATGAGCATGATATCCCAAAAAATCAAGATACTTTTCATGATATGCACACACACACACACACATACATATATTCATAGATGGATAATTGAATATAGTAATGGAATGGAAACTCTCCCAAAATTTTACCTGTCAATGAATGAATACTCCAACTGCTGACCCCTACGCTCAGAGACAAGGGTAATAACAGGTCCCACATACCTTAAATCACCAATAAATTAAGATAGCAAAGCATGAGGCTCTGGCACAGTAAAAAAATTATACCCAGGGTTGTAAAGAGCTTACTCACTAGGAATGATTATAGTAGCTATAACTGTAGGTTCCCAACAGGCTGTCACTTTTTGCTTGGGATTAGAGGGTAATGAAGCAGGATTCTGAACTTCTAACTTGCTGAAAAGCACAACTAGAGTCTTAGCAAACCATAGTGGAACTAGTCTGACAAATGCAAGTTTGTTAGCTACCTTCCGTCAGAAAACTCAAATGTGTAAGGCACAGTAGGAATAGTTGAGATAACATGAGCTCCGTATTCCTGTTTACAGAAACATAATATCGATCACCAACATACCATGCTTGAAGATGGGAAAGAAACTTAAGTTCTGTCCATTCCGTGAAAAAATCACATTAACTTCACAATGCCTCTGAAGCATGCATATGAGTAAAAAATTTGAAGGCATCCCACTTTCCAAAATATATCTTCACCGAGAGTTTAAAGTAATCATCTGGTTATCATACAGTGATGTGTTACCTGTTCAAGTCTTTGATGAAAAACATCCATGTGCAGAAGGCCTAAAAACCCACACCTGAGCAAAACATAATTGGAAACAAAAGTTATTACAGATGGAGCCAAATGTTTCGACTTTTCCAGAACCAAATTCTCATTTCTTTCTTTTAGTAATAGGTACCAGACCTGAACCCCAGACCTAGAGCAGTACTAGTTTCTTTAGTAACAGAGACACTGGCATCATTGCATGTCAACCTCTCTATTGCGTGATTTAGAGCTTCAAAATCAGATCCATCTGCTGGATAAAGACCAGAGAACACCATATGTTTTGCTGGCTTGAACCCTACAGTTTAAATTATCAAATAACTCAAAAACTATACACTTAGGACCAATAAATGCGCCCATATATACTAAAATAAAACAATAATATTGTCATACACATGGAGAAAGGAAGAAAAAAAATATATAATACCACATAATATTGATCATTTAGGTATTATTTTTTACAGGAAAAATAATAACGGTCAAGCAATGAAATGGACTCATTTTATTTTCAGTAAGTCCATTAAGCCTTTAAGGGCAGCATAGGTTTTTTTTTTCTTAATCAGCAATTGTGAATGCAGCAGCATACATGAATTAAAAGATTCTATGCAGCAAAGAGCAGAATGAATAATCAACATGCATGGATCTAAGTTGTCTGACTATACCTGGAAGAGGCTCTACTACAGAAGTCCGAGTATGGTAAATTGTATCACCAACACGGGCCTCTTTAGTTGTTCGCATGCCACTTACAACATAACCAACTTGTCCGGTAAGTAAGATACCAGTAGGTGTAAGTTCAGGATGCATGATGCCAACATCTAAAGCTTCATACGACTGACCAGTAGCTGCAGAGGAAATCTTATCCCCCTTGCTCAGGACACCATCAACAACAGCAACATGACAAATTACCCCTTTGTATTCATCATAATATGAATCAAGTAAAAGCATGCGAAGAGGAGATTCCCTCCTACCAGGAGGTGCAGGTATACGCTGTATAACTGCCGGAAGGATTTGCTCAAGACCCTCTCCAGTTTTAGCAGATGTTAGCAGTGCATCATTTGGATCAAGATCAAACATTGATTTTAATTGGGCTTTAACACGATCAGGATCAGCAGTTGGCTGATCAATCTTGTTTATAACCGGCACAATTGTTAGGTTAGACTCAAAGGCAAGGTAAAAGTTAGCAACAGTTTGAGCTTGGACTCCCTGAGCAGCATCAACAACCAAAAGCACACCTTGACAAGCTGCCAATGATCTTGACACTTCATAACTAAAATCAACATGTCCAGGAGTATCAATAAGATTCAGCAAAAAATTAGGTGACTCCTTTCCATCACTGAAATCATCACCATTTACACTGTGCTTATAGAACATCGTTGCTGTCTGGGCTTTAACTGTGATTCCCCTTTCTCTCTCCACCTAAGACATGTTAAACTTCACTAACAAAACAAAATAAGAAATACAACACATCCCACAAAAAATTTAATTTCTATAAATTGTTTAGTACAAAACGTTTTACATTATCAACCAATCAGATATCACCAAATGTACAAGTTTAGAGGAAATTATTACAAAAGTCAACCATTTTTCCATACTCAGAAATCAACCATGTAATGAAGCCGTAAAACATTTTATTTACAACATCAGTGTATTCAAATTAAATTATATTTTCGTTCAATAAACAAGCACAGTCATTATAAATTTTATACTTTCACCAGGAAGGCCGTGACTTTCTAAGGTGGTTATTCATAGTTTGTAAGTGATGAAAGTTTACACTGACATTGAATATATTATTTTTTCCATCTATTCAACCAACCCATTGTCTCATTATACTTCATGTGGTTAACCCAACAAATTTTAAATTTTGGACGATACCCATTCTACCTAACAGCACGACAAAGAATACCCAGATGAAAAAATTGAAAATTTCCAGCAAAAAAGAGCACCTGCAATTTATCAAGATACTGGGGCTGGCCATGGCCTTTCTTAATGGTTCCAGTGAGTTCTAGAAGTCGATCAGCGAGGGTGGACTTGCCATGATCTACATGCGCAATGATTGAGAAGTTTCTAACGAGCTCCGGAGGGTATTGGCTCAAATCTATGGTGCTTTTCTCTCTCGTGGTGGTGCTGTATTGGCGTGACTGTGAACAGAACAGTTCACGCCTCACAGAAAAGCGTTCATGGGTTATTCTGTTGGTTAATGGGTTGAAATTGAGATTGAAACTGCATAACAACGATAAGTAATTCGATTGCCTTAGGGTTTTGGAAGCTCTGCTCAGATAACCCATTTCAGGGTCTTGTGGGAAGTGCGCTGTGCAGAAGAACGTTGGAGAAGTGAAAACCGTGAGATGTGCTGCGTTTGGTTGAAACGGCGTCGTTTTGGGTCCAAAGATATTGGGCCGGACTCCCATGAGAAAATGGTCCAGGGAGATTGTTTATATTTTTAAAATAAGTAATTATTTTTTATTTTTTATAGCTTTATTTAATTTTTTATTACAGAATTTTTATATTTATTTTGATAGAAATATATATCTTAAATAATTTTTTAAAAAATTAATTTTTTCAATAACACCTTTTAAATTTGATCAAAGTTGCTACTAAAAATTTGTAATTTCAAAAATGCTTATTTTAAAATTAATTGTTTATATTTCTTCCTCTAATTCCTCTAATTCCTCTAATTGACACTACTATTCTTGCTAAGGTAGTTTTTATATTCAAATGTTACTTTTTTACTTAGTTTAATTACTTATATTGAAAATAATTGTTTTTCAAATAAACATTTTCTAATATAATCAATTGAATTCTTATTTTGAGAGAGTTTCCTTCCATCACTTTTTTATTTCCGGGATATAAAATTATTCTTACGGATATTTTTATATGGATAATTTTCTCTTACAATTTGATATTGCATATTTTAAGTGACTTCTTATTTTTTCAATTTTCTTATTTTTCTATATTTTAAAATTATTTAGAATATGACACATCAAATTGTAAAAAAATAATTGTCAAAATTTAGTTGTAAAAATATCATTGTCCTACTTATATCTTAATACATGTGCCATATGAAATTATTTCTTGTGGATATTTTATTTTTATCTTAATACATGCACTTTAATTCTATTTTTGTTTATGAAATTAAACATGTGAAATACTACTATTAAATAAAAAATTTAAATATCCCTAAACTAAATTATAAAATATTTATTTCTTTGGACATTAGGAAAGTAACGTAGAATATCCTATCTAACAAACAACATATAGTGTTTTATGGGTCTTTCAAAGAGGAAAATTAGACATAATAAAGAATTGAGAACACCTTTCATCTTTAATTTTATAAATAATGAGTTTATGAATCTCATCTCTCCTTTTAAACTAATAGATTCTTCCTTTTTATTGTATATATTTATATCAACTAACTTTGTTCCAGAGCTTTTCAAACAAAACAGATGAGAGGTGTCATTTTCAAAACTTTGACGAAAAGATTGAGATTTAGAACATTAGTGAAAGAAGATGTATAAAAATTGAACAATAATTTATCCCCAAAATATCTCTCTCACAAACACAACCAAGTACAATCATAGCAAAGTTCAAGAATACTGCATAATCAAATTCGAGATACATAACGAGATACCAGGCCTTATTCAGTTGGTGATCAATTGCACACATGATTCAACGTATTCGGTGAATTTTACGCAAAGGTACATATTTTGAAGCAAAGTGATCCCTTGTGGCTTCATCTTCCCACTGCAATTTACGCCACCAACTTTTCTGTCCATTAATGTGCTTCAAACTGTTCCTTGCACTATTGGAATCAAACGGGAGCTTTATCAGCTTTGGACAATCTGCTACACATATCTCCTTAAGACAAGGAAATTGCAAAACCTGTGAGCACATGCTCCTTAACTTTGGTAAAGAATCCAGGTCAACAATTTCAAGACTTGAGAAAACAGTTTCTGCATGGCCAAGTTCTTCTTCACCTATGACTTCTTCCAAGGAGGGACAATTGTATATTCTAAGGAGTTGAAGGCTTGGAGCACGAGTGAGCCAATTCAAGTTCAACATGCCACACCCTTCAAGGGATAACTCACGGAGGCCAACAATGTAACCATGCTCAGTAATCTTTGAACTCATGGGAATGCACTCTGTCATAGAAACCTGTGATGGAGACCCCTTTTTTCTGACATGGTCTAAACTTGAAGGAGAAGAAACTGACATGGATAATACCTCTAGATGTTGCATTTTTGTCAAGAGTGAGAACAATATAACATGTGGCGTTGAATTGAAAGGAGAAAGTACTCTCAAATGTCTGATGCATCTTTGCAACTTGGAAGAGTTCAGTAACACTTGCATAGAAGAAAAGCAAAAGAGAGCAATGCTTATGTCTTGAAGGCATTCCAAGCATTCCAGTTCTTTCAACAACACAGTTTCCTCAGGTTCCCCTAAATCAGGAAGAATAAACTGATCTTCCCATGGTAATTTGCTAAACACTTGCAATGACACCAAACTTGATATCAACTTCCTTGGGAAAACAAGCCTGTTGCAAATGTAATTCAGCAGCAGGCACCTCAATTTTTTCAAGTTCTGAAGCTCCCTTGGCAATTTTTGTATATCAGTACCTGATAGATCCAAATGCTGCAATTGAACTAACTCTCCAATGCTGGAAGGTAATTCTCTTACTCTTTTGTTACCTGATAGGTCCAACACTCTGAGATGATTTGCAGTCAGAAAGATCTCATCTGGGAAATTTGTTATCTCGGTATTTCTAACGAGCATAGTCAAGAGATTTGAGCAATCTTGTTTTCCTGAGAGTTTCTGAATGCTATGCCGCCACATTGATAGTTTCTCTACTTCTTTCCACTTTGCCTGATTATATGTTTCAACTGAACCACTGCTTGCACCATCTCTCACCAAGAACCTGGTGTTTGATCCATGATCGCAAGCTAGCCACAGAGCCATGTCTCTGATCACATCATGCATCTTAATCCTGTTTTCTTTCTCACTGTCCTCCAACAAACAAGCAAACTTCAAGCTTGCAATGATTTCTTCTCCTTGGATTCGTGCTTCATAGACATCATCACCAAATTCAGCTAAAAGGCCTTCCCCAATCCAAAGTTGAATCAGTTCATCTTTTCTAATATCATAGTCCTCAGGGAAGATGGAACAGTACAAGAAACAAGACTTGTGTGAGGCACTTGGTAAACTGTCATAGCTAAACTCAAGCAAACAATAAACATAGTCAACCATACCTGAAAATCTTGATGGATAGATCTTCAAAGTTCGTGCGGCCCGTTTCCATTCAGGGAGAGTTTTTCGAGCCATGGATCTTCCAACAGTGATGAGAGCTAATGGAAGTCCCTCACACTCCTTGGCCACAATTTGAGCCAGAAGAAATATTTCAGGATGAGAGTTGAGAGTTTCTTCACCCACTTTCTCTCTGAACAGTGCAAATGCTTCATTTGGTGCTAAACATTCTACTTTGATGCATCTGTTGGCTTCCATGTTCCTGCAAACCTCCATGGACCTTGTTGTGAATATCACTTTAGATCCGTTTTCAGTATCAGGGAGTGGAATCCCCAACTTCAGAAGATCTATACGCTCCCATAAATCATCTAGCAGCAACACAAACTTCTTCCTCTTCAAAAAGTTGTACAAAACAATAGCTCTGTCATCAATGCTCTTACCACCCCATTTACCAACAGGAACATTTAATTTGTTTCCTATGCTTTGTTGAACACTCCCTACATCTGCTTCTTTAGACACCACAACCCAAATCACTACATCATAAAATTTTGTGGGAAGAAACTCATTGTTGAACTTTTTTAGCAGGGTTGTCTTTCCTACACCCCCCATGCCAAACAAGCCAATAATTCCCACATTATTATCATCAAAACATTCACCAAGTTCTTCAAAGGTTGATTCTAGACCTATTGTGACCTCTAGAGGGATTTCATCTACCACAGCATATGGCATTTCCTGAGCCACTACATCAAAGTGCCCTTTATCAATAAGTTCACGAATCTCACCAATTTTTTTACTTACAATCCTTCCCATCCTGCAGCTTGTGGGAAAATTTGTCGAACATCTGCTACGTGTTTCTTGAGCATGAGCAACTCTCTGTTGAATAGCTTGAACTTCTCTTTGCATAGCTTCAACTTTAACCAACCAATCATTCACTTCATTCAAACGCCTCAAATGTTGTGCCTCAGCCAGTTGAACCTTCACACTCACATCAACCCAAAGGCCTAGAAGATCAGATGCCACGTCCCTCAAACAAGAAATGTTCTCTTCATAATCACGGACGTAGGCACAACAGTCCCACAAGCGAATTATGATGTCCAACACAGGACCTACGAAGTCCATCATGAATAGATCGAACTCAATAAAAGAACAGTGACAAAGAACAGAAAAAGAGTATTACTTGTGAAACCACAACAAGTGGAACAAGAAATTCAGGTTGCTCCTGTTTGGTCTCTATACTATATATGCAATCCCAAAGGAAAAATATGCTGCTAGCAACAACCCTGTGGCGTGTTAGAAACCGTACAGACATAACATTGGCTCTACGAGGAAGAATAACACTATGTCATTGTAGTATGCTCCATCGTTGTGGTCTAGGATTTCTTGGAATCCTGGTCATGTTTTTCATAGGTTCAAAAAGGTGGTGAACCTAACTTGACGATCTCTCCTATGAGCCTATGTGATACATTGCTTGATTTTTGTCATACTTGGTACGATTCAACAGTACGTGAAGCTTGTCATTACCTCGTTGAATTCTAGTTCACTTCTACCAAATTCTAGTGCTTGTTATTATCACTGAGAATAGCATCAGAGGTAAAAAAAACTCTTGATATGGCCACCTCATTCTCATAGTTTCTCCCACCTATTATGTCAATGTCATGATACTAAGAGAATCATAGCACAGATTTGCAACTAGTTTTTTTAAGTGTGAGGAGTGAGACATAAAACATCTATTTGAATTGAAATAGGTGGTAACCAAGTTTAGAGTAAGGCAGATTAATGATAAGACACACCCATGGATATTTTATTTTGGTTTTATATCATTAACTTCAAATTAATCAAAATTGTCATCTAAATAAAAAGAGTTTAAGTTTCATTTTATGTAATTTATACTTTTAAGCAATTGAAAATTATTCTAAAATATGACTTTAAATTAGTTATTATAAAAAGCAATAGTCTTTCTATAATAATTCATAGTTAAATAGCAATATATACTTTTGTACTATAAATACACTTTAAAAATCTCTGGTGACCATTATTGGTAGCTCATCTAGTTCACACTTTTTGATGGGAGATAACCTTTAAAAACACTTTCTCTTTCAAGAGAAATATTCACTTAACATAGTTATTCTAATTTAAAGAGAGATTATTGAAATCCAATTTCTTTTGAAATATATACTAAAATATATAAAAGGTTAAAAAATACAATGAGAGAATATTGAGTACCAAATTTAATTTATATTAGTATTGATATATGGCGATTAGCATGCAAAGAGAAAGCAACAAAATCACCAACCCAAATGCTAACACATTTCATTCACAACACTTCACACAAAACTCACTCACACCACACTCTTCTCCAATAAGCTTCTTTCCAATTCTTTCACATTCATTTCATCATCTTCCTAATGACATTCAAACCCCTTCACACTCTCCTTCTCTTTCTCCTCCTTGCGTCCTCAATTTCCCATTTTGCCCTCGCCGGAAAGCGCAAGGTCCACATCACCGACGACTTGGACGACGTGTTCGACGACGAGGAGGACGATGCGTGGAAGGAATGGGGCAAGAAACCCGGACCCTCTTTCCCCCCCTCTGATATCTCCAAGATGGATCCTTCGCAGATTCAGGAGGAGATGAAGAAGCGCCATGCTGGACCCGTCATCGGATTCGTCAAGCTCCGGTTTGGGGTTCGCCGGACTCCGGTGAGCACGTTGTTGGCGTTTTTTTCTGTGTTGATTAGCGTGTGCCCATTTGATATTGTGGCTGTGTGTTTTCGAATTTTGGTTAAATTTGTGATCTTTTGTGATTTTGCTGATACCCTTATTGTGGCATAATGGGGTTGAGTTGAAGTGATGATTTTTTTTTTCTCATGCCCAGTTCGTCTTTTTTAAAGGTCTCACTGACCTTTTAGTTTCTACGGGTTAAAAAATCTTCCGCTTTAGGCCCCCATAGTTGTGTATCCATTTACTTAAAAACACACTTTTTAATTCCTACTCAAAAAAAAAATTAAAATGACATATTTAGGGAATGAAAGAGAATAAAAACGATACGAGTATGGAATTAAAGAAAATGATTTTTATGTATAAAGACTAAAATTGGAAGTTTCTGCAACCAATACTTTTAGTAATTAAACTCTTCTAAACAAGTTAATAAATAAAGATGAGCTCGAGTTTGAATTGAAGTGGTGGGTTTTGGTTGCGATGAATATCAATATGGTGGTTAATGGGTTTTTGGTGAGAGTTTATTTATTCAATTGAGCTAGAATTTAATTTCACTTATAGTATCATATAGCCGAATTGAACTGCTCAAAGTTGAACTTTCAAAATCCCAATCACGGATCACCCACAACAGACTATGTGTGATTATATCTCTTAGAATTTGGCCTTTAACTAAATCCAATGATGTGTTACTATTCGTGTAGTTATTGATTTAGGATAAGGCTTTTGTTGTTGTTTTGTATTTCAACTAAAATGTGGCTTGCTCTGTGCTTGTTGGATTTTGCATTGTTGCGTTGGATTGGGGTTTACTTTCCTTGTGAAAAGTTGATTGAACTTTGGAATATTACTTGGAAACTACTCTGAAGTTTAGGCTGGCGTTGCACATTTATAGAGTTTGAGAATGGGGATAAATTGGACTTTTCGGATATAGTTTCTACTTGTTGTCCATGGTTTATTTGTCGGAATTTAATTTATGTATACTATCAGAGTAAAATAGTTTACACAGACATCCAATAGGAATTTATGTTATCAACACATCATATTCATGAACAGTTTGGGCATGATAAAGTGGTCAAACAAAACTTGATTAATGTTTCCGGAAAAATGTTTTACATTGACAATGTGTATAAACGGAACTTTGTTTGTTTTATGATATGCTGTTAATTTGTCAACATGGCTCTTTAAGTACTGCTCGATCAATATAATTGAAGATTAAGAGTAGTCTAAGAGGGTCTTGAGATTTTGATCTGTACTTGATGCTCAATATTTTGTTTGATGATGCATTGAGGTTTCTACTTGGAACTTTTGTGTGAATACTGATTAACATAACCATTTTTCATGATTTTTAGGACATGGTAGCTGAATTTGCCATGAAATGGACACATATTCTGAGAACTGGAGCTGTTGGAGTAAGGTTTATGGGTGTTGACCTGAATACACTCATGTTCAACTTGGAAAGCATCAAAGACTTGGAGGAGGTATTGCTCTTTACTTTTCTGTTTTAATTTCGTTTAAATATAAAGAATGAAAAAAAGAAGAATCAACCTGGCCGTTTAATTTTAGCAACCCACAATCTACTGTTATATGTTTAACCTCCCTGTTCAATTTATAATAAATTATTCTGAATTTTAACCAACACTCGTATCATGTTGTCAGTTGAAGGAATTTGTCTTGGACCAATCAGAGGCTTATGAGATTAAGATGGGGGATGAATTTTTCAGAAGACCTGGAGATCCACCTCTAGATGAAATTATTGAGAAGCTCAACAGTGAGAAAACCAAAGCAGATGATGCTGATACAGAGGAAATTGATCAAAATGATAAAACAGAGTTGTAACAATCGGTACAGACATAATTCTCTAGAAGTTGAGATAAAGCAATTGTGTCACTCATTTTCAATGATTTACGAGTCTTCTTAAATTTTTAGTCCTCCTTCTCTTTTAATTACTGTGATAAACTGCTTCTCAATGATAGTGAAGTAATAATCAGCTTTCCTGCATTTAGCAAGACTATTAGAACCACTTTTTAATGGTAGAAATGTTGGATAAAGAGACTGAAATATAACTCGATCAAAGTCCAAACAGGATTGAATTCTATGACACCAACTATCATAGGAATCAGGACACGTGCCAATCTACCAATTTTTTTTCTCTAATTTCTATTTATCCATTAACAATGTTAGTGTTATTATCTTTATATTTTAAACAGATAGATTATTCTTTATAACCGGTTCAAGATTTTTTTTCGTATGAACCAAGTAGTAGTCGATTTGTATGAAGTTAGAAATGTTTTAATGTGTACGTGGTGCTTAGTTGCTTGTTATAAAATGAGGCATTTGATGTCATCTGGTATAAAGACAAAAAGATATAACTATTGAAACGTGCTATGGTTATGTGGCTTGCGTTGGCTTCTAAGTTGGACATGGTTCAACTCTTACATCGGATCTTTTGCATGTTCAGTGAAAGTTGATTTCTAAATAAGGCAAAATATTGGTTATGTTAATTGCCTAAAAGAAAAACCATTAGATTCGAAGATGCATTTGTTGACATTTGAATAAGTTTCAAATGAACATATGGAACACTGTAAGGGATATTTTTTTTATATCAGTAATGCTCAAGCTGTTGCATAACACAAAACAACGCATTTCGTAATCTGCAAAAAAGCATATTTGCAAACTACAAGAGGGAACAAATTTGTGGGTAAGGAAAAGCCCCACTCCTGGATGGAATATGCAACATGCAATGCTAGAAATATCTCACTAATTTATCCACGTATTATTGCATTAAACTATCGTAAACTCACTCCTCTTTATCTGTCATACTTAAAGTAGAACACATAAATTAAAAAATACAATTACTATTCTTTTTATTCAGTAACACCAAAAAATAACAATAAAAACAGCCTTATATATGCGCTGATTGGTACAGTTAAAAATCAAACTTCCAGTTATACCCTCTATTCTAGTTGGTTTGGTCCATCAATTTGGGTTTGAGGAGAACAAAACCATTAAGAACTATGAAATTTTTTCCTACCGACTTTTAACATTTTCTAGAATCAAACTTTGAATAAAACCTCTTGCACTAGATTAACGAGTTATATATTTAACTTTTATCTCTCCTCAATAGTGTGATATGAGCATTATTGCTCGAGATTTACTAGGTGATTTAAAGATTGGTAAAATCAAGGTTATCTTGGACTTCTAAATGGACATTAAATAATTTCTTTTTTTCCTCATAGATAAATAAAAGGGAACATATGTATTTAGTTTCAAAATTTTCAGCTTGAGAGAATGAGAAGAAGAATACAGTACTCAGATTATACATACAGTTTATTTAGCAGATATACTTGTACTAATGCTAAAGGAAGATTTTGACTACGAACATGATGAACACTTTCCAATAATTTGTCTAACACTTTCCAATAATTTCTGTCAAAGAAATAGTTAAATTCTTAATTTATATCTTTCTTACAGATTTTTCTATAATTTCGCTACTTATTTGATGATTTACTTGTTTTAAGTTGAAATGTAATATAATACAAATTAATATCTGATAAGATATGAGCGTTTATAACTCTTCTCGATGATTCTGTTCAGCAGAAATTTGTTATTGCTTATAAATGAGTAGGAAGAAAATATTTGGTTCAATTATTGACAGTTGATAATTCAATGAAAACCCCTATTTTAACTTCTTGCTGAAGTCAGAGAGCTCAAGAACATGAATTCTGGGGATAGCTGCGGCTTCCTCTCTTTCTTGTTGGGTGTTGTAACCCCAATTCCCTGATCCAAACAATGAAGTTTATCAAGTACACTAAACATTTGCAATAGTGCACATCATGCGAACTTAGACATGATGAGGGAGGGTAAAAATCATAAACAGGTAGAGAGAACTACCTAGATATAAGTTCCAGTGGTCTAACTCAGGCTCTTTGATGACATTTTTTAATGTAGCTAGCCGGTCTTCAACAAAGCTGGTTGTTCAGATTAATTGGAGTTAGTTTCTTTTGAACCATCTTTAGAAGTAAGACAAAGTTTTATACATAATAATAGCCATAACCAAAATGCCAATATTTGCAGCGAAAGTACAATATCTTACTGTAGTGTCAGTCCTTGGTGCTCTGGCTTTTTTTGAAGCTGCTTCAGAACCTCTACCTTAGGACTGAAGGTGATGTCAAAGATAATCCAGTAAAAAAAAATATCTCATCAAAATATAACAAGAAAAAAAGAGAAACAGGTTAAATATAAATGTTTTACAGCATTACTTTGGTAAAATATACTAACCCGGTTCCTAGGCCAAATATTCTTTCTGGTGGTATGGTCACTCCGGCAAGCTCTCGGAGTAAGGCATCAGCAAAACGGCTCTAAAATTAGAGAAATAAGTGTAGAACTTAACATGATGCGGTTTCATGGGATTGGGACAATGGCCCGTTATCTTTGTCCCCTCTTATTTTTCTTAATGTTGAAAGTAAAATAGTCTATTGTTGTTGTTAGGATTATTGTTCCCTTGCTTGGTCAAAGGGAAAAAATAGTTACCTGTTTCGTGGTGACAATGTACACTCTCGAGCTTGCAAATTTTAAGGCATCAGAAACACCAGGATATATTCTAAAGACACAGCATTGCCAATTAATAATAGGAAATACCATTCATTACTGCATTAGTTTTCTACCATGCATCTGGTATAATCGTAAGTATGAAAAGTTAATCCCCTATCAGGAGTATGATTTGGCTACCTGTTTGCACCAATCCAACCAGCAAAATCCTGCTCCAACCATTCATCTCTGACCTTTCCAAAAAGATCTATCAGAGCATCCCTATTCTCACCCCACTCTTCCATAATAATAGGCTTCAATTTGGACCATTTCTCCAGTATAACCTCAACCGTGAGCCCCTCTGAAACCTTGCACAAGAACTATGACATCAGTCAACAGATCCAGAGTTCATTTGAAAGCAAATGCAGATTCAAGCCCAGTGGCATCAACATAAACTATGAACCTAGTTCCAATGACATGGCTTTTCTTTATATCACGTCATTGGTACGGAATATCCATTGACCGGTCAATGACTAATCACAGTGACATGGTTTTCAATTGCTAAGAAATAACTGATGAGAAAAACCAAAGCAGTAAGCATTTTTACTCACCGAAGATTTCCTGATAGAAGGTGTTCTGCTCTCAAGCAACAGTCTCACAAGTAAAAGATTTTCATATCCAGTTTCAACAACTGGTCGCACCTAACACAAAAAACTATGGAAGTTCATCTTTAAACTGAAAACAAGTCCAACATGATTTCATACGGAAATAGTCTTAAATTGAAAACACTCATAAAAGTTACATAAAAAGTTATTCATGACATCAAATAGTTTAATGATCTGCAATGGAAATTGATGATTGAAGCAATCAAGCAAATATAATCTAGCACTCAAAAAAGATAGTTAAATTAGGAAACAATAGCAATCAGTTCATAAAAAGAAAACACGAAAATGGTTTTCCCTCTTATTCTTTGTATGTATGTTAGAAATACAAGTATAAGTTGAAAGTCTGAAATGAGAAAGTTGAGTGATATATAAAAAAAAATATATATATCTATAAGCATTGAACCTTAAGATTTTTGTCAAGTTGTCCTCCTTTGTGCGCATTTTAAGATGGGATCTTAATTTATCCCAGCTATGTTTGTTAAGTCTATCTTGTTACTTGGTAAGTCTACTTTCTAAGATATACATAGCCTAATTTTATATATGAGAGAAGTTTATTTCTTTTAGCTTCTTATTTTCATCTTCATAAGTTTAACCAACAAAGTCTAATTGCCTAATTAGAACATGGCAGATATTTGACACTTCATTCAAAAACAAAAACCTCTGAAGTACAAATCCAAAATGAAACACCCCCTAGAATTCATCAACTAAAGTCAAACTACACGAAAATTCAAGACTCTTTTGCTACCATCCAGTCATGTCTGATCATTATTACTCTTTCCAACCAATAAAATTACAAACCAACATAGCCAAAGCAGAGAAGAGTCGCATGAAATCCATAAGAACTGAAACTAAGTCAAATGAACTTATTATACTGTGTGCATCTGGTCAATAATCCAATCTTCTGTGACCGAATCCACCCCGTCAAACAAACCAGGCCATCTCACTTTGGCAGCCTGAAAATATCCAAACAGAGAATAAACAATGATGAGTATCCAAACAGAGAATAGACAATGATGAGTTGAAGTAGCATTATCATGAATTCACAGAGGAAAAAGCAATTGAAAAAAAAATGTTGAAAATTAAAAAGATTTTGAAATAAAAAACAAAAATTGTTTTGGGTGAAATGAAGAGAAGAACCAACCTTGACAGCAGAGACAGAGCTTTCGCCGCAGCTATCACAGATGACTCCATCGAAGTCCAACGCGTAAAGTTCTCCCATTTCTCTCTTCTTCCCCTTTTCAGTTTCACTGCAAAAATGCTGCGTGTATTTCGTTTCCAACCAAACACTTCCTTATTCGTCGGAAATCCAAACACGTGTCCACGTAGATAGGGCATGGCCTGGTTCAATAAACCGAACCGAACCGTTTTTATGTTTTTATATTAAATATGTTCGGTTTATTGGATGGAATTCATGATATCAGTTTTGGGTTTGAGGATGGAAAACTAATATGGAATTCGTGATTGGAGAGAGAGTTTTCGATTTGTTTTCATGGTGTTTTTTAAAATTGAAGGAGAATAAGTTAAAAATATTTTTTAGGATTTGTTTTCTTAAGTAGAAGAAAAAATTGCTCTAAATTTTTTTGTTGGAAATTTGCGTCTGTTTATGAAGTTGATTTAGTATTTTTGTATTGATGTTTTTGTTTCTTTGGAACTTGAACAATGTTACCTCCTCGCACACGTAGATAAAAACTCATCATTATGTCTCCTTTCTATATTGCAATTCAATGACTCTGCACATGGTTGTGACACTTTTTTTTTTCCGGGTGTGATAGTTTTCTTATTTATTATATTGATATTAAATCATACTTATTTGGCATTAAATTGATGGAAAAATAAAGTGACTCTATACTGTGATTCTTTATTTGACACACCATGAAGTGGCATGCACAAGAGGTGGATTTTATTTTTTAAATTAAAATTAATTTTATTAAAGCATTTTACTTCAGACGTGGCTTTTTTATTTTTTATTAAAATTTATTTTGTAGAAAGACGTTTTGGAGAGTGGGTGTGGGCGTGAAAATTGAAAGGGTGAAAAAATATATTTTCTCTGGTGAGTGGGTGTGCGCAGAGCAAGCAAAATTGAAAGGGTGATAAGGTAGGTTTTCTTTGGAGAGTGGGTGTGCGCAGAGCAAGCAAAAACGAAGAAAGGGAAAAGAAAGAAAAAAAGGGAAAAGGAAGAAAGGAGAAAAAGGGAAGGGAAAAGAAAGAAAGAAAGGGAAAAGGAAGAAAGGAGGAAGGAAGAAAGGAGAAAAAGGGAGAAGACGTGTGTTGTAGTGCAATCGAAGAAGAAGAAGGGAGAAGACGATCCTCGCAGAGTTAGGGTTTTTGTTGCTTTCCATTGTTCGATTCAACATCGTGGTTCGTAGGTCTGTTTTTTTTTTTTTTTTGCGTTTCTCCAATACGCCAACAGTTTTGTGTTTTTTTGTTCGAAATCGTCGTTGAGGGTTTTTTGGTTAAGGAACTGAGATATTTTTTTTGTTTTTGGTGGCATAGTCGACTGAGTTATTCTTTAAAGGCAAATTGAACATCTATCTTGTACAGGTGAATGACCACAACACTGTAATTGAAGAAGAAAAAGGGAAAAGACAAACCTTGCGAAGTTAGGGTTTTTGGTGCTTTCAGTTGCTTGATTCAGGCGGTGGTTGGTAAGTTTGGGTTATTTTTTCGTTTCTGTGATTTTGGTGCTTTGATAGGTGCATGAATACTAGTTTCCTGACTATGTTGATTAAATCTGTCTTATTTTGTTGTGATGACCTGTTTGCTCACAAGTGATGACCTGTGCTGCATTTTGTGCAATAACGTGGTTTGACTCAATTTTTTGAACTCATACTATAGCAGTCAATAGTTGATTATGGGGTGATTCACTTTGGATAATATGTGTTGATTTGTAATAATTTCTTTCATGTGGTTCATACCCAAGTGGGTTAAACATGTCTGATTTGTTGGTGATGACTTGTGTGCATCCAAGTGATGACCTATGTTGCATTTTTTGCAATCATGTTGTTTAACTCAATTTTTTGAACTTCCATATTATATTAGTCAATAATTGATTATTGGGTGATTCACTTTGGATAATCTGAGTTAATTTGTAATTATCTCTTTGATGTGGTTTCATAGCTAAGTTGATTACACTTGTATGATGTATAAGTGATGACCTGTTTGCTCACAAATGATGATCTGTGTTGAATTTTTTGGAAGCATGTGGTATGACTCAATTTTTTTGATCTTTCATGTCGTACCAGTCAATAGTTGATTATAGGTTGATTAAGTATGGGTAATATGCGTTGATTTGTAGTTATTTATTTCATGTGGTTTCATACCCAAGTGGATTAAACTTGTACGAAATTATGTCTCTTTATTGTTTTTCCTCTTCATGTATAGTTACTCATAAAACTTTATGAATTTTGATTCAATAGGTTGTTATATTATGGCCTTTTGGGTACCTCAACATCACACTTAGGAACATTGTCAAGGCAAATAACTAATCTTGAAACAAATATATGTCTTTTTTAATTCATACCATGTCTTCAAGTCACACAATATAATCATTCATGACATTTGTAGGTTTTCAAGTATGACATAACTCATCCAACTGAAGAAGAAGTTAAAACTTCTATGCCTGTTGTGCGACTTAACTATGTTGTCAAACAAAACGTGGAAGCCAATGCCCAGACTAGTATAAATTCCAATCCGAACGCAAATGACAACACAAATATGGGACCCAATTTGTAGCCCAACATGCAGCCTACTAACACTGCTAATGTGGAGGATATACTGCAGAGGATGGTTCCTCCATCCACCAATATTCCATGTGTTGAGGTTGGGGAGAGCTCCAAAGTTCAATCTTCTGTTCTGGATAATATATCACTTACGTAACTCATGACTGTTTAATGTCTTCAATTTTTAGGCTATTTATTTTTAACTTTAGTGTTTCTGTTGTTAATTTTAATTTTCATGACATTGTTGGAAAGATCTACTACATCTATGATATTAAACTTATTTTATCACTTTGATATCCATGTAAATTCACTGTCAGTTAAACTTATTATATGATTATCTATGTACTATTAATTGTTGATCACCGACAAAGATTTTGCACACCTTCAAAAATTTTAATCTATGAAAAAGGTTTTAGTATGAAACTCACTTACAATCAATCACATAAATAGAGTAAAATATAATGTAGGATACTGCCTATGATGAATCTGTGGGAAAATTGTGGTACAAGTGGAACATAACATACATGCCAACATTGACAATAATAAATGGTTATCAATCAAGTATTAAGTGCTGACCTACAATAAACATTTTGCACACCTTCCAAATTCGTGGTCTCTGCTAACATAAATCCAACGAAAATAAACCTTACCAAAGTAGGTGTGTGATAATTGATAAAAGAGGAAAAACATCATAACTATGATAATTTTAAATAATGACCATTTCACTATTAAGTGTTGATCTACGCTTCACATTTTGTACACGCACATAATCTAAGGTATTTGGGTAAGGGTGTCAATAACTACTCCATACTTAATGAAATATAACACCTTTATTGCGTATATGAAACATATTGAACAACAACAAACTATGAGTGGGATAATTCATCAACAACTCCAACATGATATTCTTCTTATCTGTATTCAAATTATATGATGACTCGAGAACTATTAAGTAGTGACCTAGTCCAAAAATTTGCACATGTACAAAAAATCTGGTATGAAATTAGAGTAAACTTTTTTGAAGAACATTAATTTTGGTATGGGTTATTTAGTTCGCAAGTTCTACATCACATATTATATATTAATCAGGTGTGTTATAATTGGTAAAACATTCAAGACATGATAACTCTCACATTTTTAAATGTAGATCATTCATATATTAAGTGTTGACCTGTGAACAACATCTTGCACATAATTACTTATTTGTGATCTGTGTGGTAACCAATATTACTAAATTTCTGACCACATACGTATTCATTATTCACCTACTATAAAATTTATTTGCACTCAATGAAAATTAGGATGAACAACTAGAGATGGCAAATAAACCCGTCCCCGTGGGTATTGCCCGAACTCGTCCCCGTTTTGACGGGGAATCCCCGCATTGACTGGGTATGGGTATGGGTATGGGTATGGGAAATCCCCGATTTTTTCAATTGGGTATGGGGATGGGGATGGGGATGAATATATCCCCGCCATAATACCCGTCCCCGCCATATTTCCATCTTCGTTTAAATTATTAA
>Ga0214545_1005209_pt1 | contig 23710 bp, 16 predicted proteins | sample CNSS4metaG_FD_160064 | JGI IMG/M metagenome (GOLD analysis project Ga0214545, IMG submission 160064) | Root nodule microbial communities from cowpea collected in UCLA plant growth center, Los Angeles, California, USA - CNSS4 | ecosystem: Host-associated > Plants > Roots > Nodule | place: USA...
AAAAAAAAAAAAATAAATATATATATATATATATATATATATATATATATATATATATATATATATATATATATATATATATATATCAAAGTACACCAAAACAAATGGGTTATAATTGATACATTTCTCCAAAAGATTATATACATAATCACCTAAGTTAACTACTACTTTAGGCCTTTAGAGACCTTCCCCAACTCTCATACTACTACAACCACTTTTGTCATCCTCTGATCATGTATTAAGGAGAAAACAAAACAAACACAAAAGAAAAGAATGTAAGGGTAAGCTAAGGTATAAAGAAAAACTTAAGGTGTTTTAAAAGTGTATACACATAAAAATAATTTTATACTTTTATCTAAGATACAATCAACCCTTAGCTCAACTTTCGTCATCCCTCCATATACTTCAACATAATGGCTCATTCAAATAATTATTCATTACATAAACCAACCCAAAAGTATAAACAATTTACGATCATCAAATAAACACCAGGTATCAGCCCACATGGCTTAGCCCAATGGCACAAACAACTATCGACCCAAAGTGGCTCAAATGATAAAATGAATCTAGACTCTACTTCCAAAAGACTAATGTATTGAATAGACTTGTAAGACTTTGCACATGTAATACTTACTATCAATTTCTTCCTATTAAAATTGTATCGAAAGAAAATCAATATTCTTTAGGTCATGACAAGGTTAACTTCTTTTTTCTCTAAGCATGATATTCTTTCATATCATATTTAACTCTGACCACCTAGATATCTTTCTCTGTGTGAGTTGAATACTAATAAAGTCAGCATAGTTTCACTCTCAGAATCCCTTTTCAATACACTTTAACATACAAACAATAATAGTATCTTCCCTTGAAAATAACTACTTTAACTCAGACCTCACAATATCAAGCCAACTCTAATAATTCACAAGATTCTATATTTACAAACCATAATCATAAACAAAAATCGCTTAGCACAATAGATCCACCACCCAACGCTTATCGTCCAACGCCCGCTCCACTGCAACTATAGCGCCTAGCATCACACAAGTCAAACCCAACACCCACTCCACTGCAACTATGGTGCCCAGCGAAACACAAGTCACACCCAGCGGTAATAAGTCAAAGGTTGGTCTTTTAAAAAATTTCAAAGTGGTGCACAATGGTCAAATCCTAGCACCGAGTGGTGCACACAAAATATGAAGGAGCATGCCTTTGCAGATTTCGATAGTTATCACATATACTTCTTTCAGTTCTTCTCGGTTCAAATTAAAACAAACATATCAACTTCATTCAAACAAGCACACTCAAACATTATCTACCAATCTCACAAACATTTCTTTTATGCGTAAAACAATCTAAAGAAGTTTAGTCATATCAAAACACCATAATAAGAATCTTAACCTTAGCAAATATCTCATAACAAATCTTTCATATCAGACACACTAAGTTTCAATCAATATAAAAACAAGAATTTAGTGCAATATATCATTTTAATACATACATGCATACTAAAATTATATCTATCAATATCATATATATAATCTAACACTCTTTATCATATCAAAATACATTAAAAAATCACTTGAGGGACCGAAGGTTGTAATCCACAAATCACTTGAGGGCTTCGGACGGTTGATCTCGGGTTGTTCTTCTATTGCTTCCAAAGGAATCCAGGGGCGGAGCAAGGGACTTGCAAAAGACACTCTGATGCCTAAGTCAGCACTGGTGATGTCAGAGTATCAGAATAATTTAATGCCTAATCAATGCATTGAACAGTGTGCTATTTATACCTTTTTTACCTGTGGGTCCTACCTGGGATGGGCTTTCTGGCCCAATATTCCCTTTTTGGCTATTCTTGGATCCAATGCTAAGGGGGAAATTACCAAGAGATCCTTCAGGGGTTGGCGGTATTCGGCACTCGGTCATGAGGATCTCTATGGGTGGATGATCTCATCTTGTTTGTCGGAATGGCTATGTCACAGATCTGGACTGTCTTGGGGAGGGATACTCGTAGTGCAGGATAGGCCGCCATCAGGAGGGTCGTCAAAGGCTGCGTACTTTGGGAGGTTGTCTGTTGTGAGTATGCGGGCACCGATCTTGCTGAGGGTCGTGCTCTTTAGGGAGGGTGTTTGGTGTGATGTATGCGTCCACATGTTTGGCTGAGGGTCGTGCTCTTTAGGGAAGGTGTTTGGTGTGATGTATGCGACTATTGGGACCTTTGTCGAGTAAGCGGCTCTGAGGCTTTGTTGGAGGTCGCATACTAGGGGGTGGGATCCTCCAGAGCGGGAGGTGATGTGGGCGGTCATTGGGCTTGCTGGATGCTATATGAATCGGGAGGGACTCTGTTAAGGTAGGCGGCCAGCGGGTGTGTCTAGTGCCTTGTACTTAGGCATGGTTGGGACATCAGCCTCCCAGTCTTGAGGAGATAGTGACGTAAAGACTTAACGGGTGGTGACGTTTTTGAAATTTTCATTTGCGGACTATGGCCGTGTATCCCATGGATATACCAGCCTCCCAGTCTTGAGGAAGCGAAGTGACGTAGAGACTTATCGGATGGCGGTGGTGAGTGCCTGATGCGGATGGGCCGCTATGCTTTGTTGTTTCGGTGAGGTTGTGGAGACTTATCGGATGGTGGTGGTGAGTGCTTGATGCGGATGGGCCGCTATGCTTTGCTGTTTTGGTAAGGTTGTGGTTAAGTAGGAGCTTGTGGGTGGCTGTCAGAAGGTGCAACTAAGGTGTCAGGGTGCATTGAAGTGATGTGACGTTTGGGTTGCACTGTTCTACACCAGGGTGTGTTTTTCGAAGTGGTTTGGGCCTTAGGCTTGTATTGTTTCGTGCGGGATCTGAAAGGGTGCGTGGTTAGTATTTAAGGCTCATGGGTGGGGGTTGGTTCACACTTGCATTTTGCGCCTTGATTTCGCTAAGAGGGATAACGGCTTAAGATTAGAGATATTTGCGTGAAGTTGCCGTGTTGTTTCTGCGAAGGTATGTCGTCTTTTTCTCATGGTTCTAATTTCGGGGAGTCTGATGCGAGTTATGGAGAGTTAAGGCTGGAGTTTCTTAGTAGTTCGTTTGAGTCGCTGCGTGTTGAGGTGGAGCGGGAAATGCGTGAAGATCCGCCTAATGAGCATGTCGAGTCCTTATGGCCGAAGCGGGACAGGTATGGTTAGGTGGCCGAAGGTGTGAGGAATTGTTCCTCGAAGTATAGGTGGTCTCGGCTGCTTAAATCTTGGTTGAATTGCATATACCTTTTTGAACGGGGTTTTGATCCGGACAGTATGCGTGTGGAGCGGGTGAGTGCCGTGGAGTGCGTCTACCATGGTAGAGAGGGTGCGACGTCCGACTTCTTTTATGTATATTCATGCATGTTTGTGAAGTTGCACGTTCATCTTCCTTTCGACGATTTCACGATGGGCGTCCTTCGGTTATTGAACGTGGTGCCTACCCAGTTATATCCAAATAGCTGGGGTAGTTTGTAAGCTTTCAAGTTGTTGTGCAAGGCACTTACCTTGGAATCGACTGCCGAGAGTTTCTTGTATTTTTATGTGACCAGACCGAGGGAGCCGTGTAGTTGGATTTCGCTCGTGGGTAGACCTAAGAGTTGCGTGTTGGATGGGTTCACGCAATCTTTCAAGAATTTCAAGGACTGGTTTTTTCGTGTGAGCATGGAGGCGGGTAGGCGACCGTGGTATTTGGATGAGGGGGGTGCGACGAGATTTCCGCTGTATTGGACGGGTTCGCCTACAAAGTTGGAGTTGGTGGCGAAGGAGGCACTGGATGCGGCTAGTAGGCGGGTTGTCGATGTGTTGGAGAGATTGTCGCCCAGGGCCCCTGGGAAGTGGATTGTGTGTTGTTATTTGACCGATGATCCAGGGCGGGATGTTTGTGGTATGTTTTCTTGTAGCCGTACTGGTTCACGTGTTAGACTAATCTGAATATGTTGCTTTTTTGTAGGTGTGATGGCTCATTATGCTAAAAAGGTAGGGGCTTCAGAGGATTTGTTTGCCAAGATTAGGGATCAGTTGGCGGCTTCTTCGAAGGGGGGGGTTCTTCTTCGTGTGTGATGCATTTGAGCAAAGGTCTGGTGAAGCCTCTCCTGAATAGTTCTCCTCCAATTAAAGTGTAACGTGTCGCTTTCCGAGCCCATCCCTTGTCTTCGTTTGTTGGGGTGGTTCCTTCTTCTAGGTACTCGACAAAGGGTTCCATCTAGGTGCCAGTTGTGGTTACGTTAAGGCATTGATTATTTTGTTCGATGGAGGGTATGCTGAGGGTGTACTGCAATAGTGACTTGTGGCGCACCTTCTTCTTAGTGTTGGCGAGTTTGGAGAGGATATCAGCTCTGGTATTGTTACTTCTGGGGACATGTTTGATTTTGAAGGTTTCGAAGTGTTCGATGAGGGTTGTTACCGTGTGGTAGTACTGCGAGAGCATGGTGTCCTTGACCTGGTATTCGCCGTTGAGGTGTCCCATTGTGAGTTTGGAGTATGTTTTCACAGTAGTTTTTTGGCACCGACTCGCGTGCTAGATTGAGGTCGGCTATTATAGCTTCGTATTCAGCTTGATTGTTTGAAGTTTTGAAATTGAAGCGGAGGGATTGCTCAATGAGGATGTCACCGGGGCCTTCCAATACTATTCCTGCGCCGGCGCCTTGGGGGTTTGAAGAGCCATCTACATGCATTGTCCACCAAGTGTCCTGGGTGGGGGTTGGTCTTAAAGGTCGTTGGTGAAGTCTGCTAAGCATTATGCTTTGATGGGTCCGTGTGGTTCATATCAGATATTGAATTCTGACAATTCGATGGCCCAAGAAGATAGACGGCCTGCCAAATCTGGTTTTTGGAGGATTTTTTGTACAGGGTGGTTTGTTTTGACGATGACTGTGTGGGATTGAAAGTATGGGCGTAGTCGGCGAGCTGCTGTTATTAGTGCAAGGGCTACCTTTTCTATCATTTGATATTGTGTTTCTGGATCTTGGAGGATGCGACTTGTGAAGTATATGGGCTGTTGGGTGTTGTCTTTCTCTTGAACGAGCGCAGAGCTGACGACGTTCATTGATGCTGCTATGTACATCACGAGGGGGAGGACGAGATCTAGTTTGGTAAAAATCGGGTGGGTGGTGAGTAGCCGTTTTAAATTGTTGAAGTTCTGTTCGCAAGTCCCGTCCCAGGCGAACTTGGCTGATTTCTTTAGTAGCTTGATCATTGGTTTGGTTTTGTACGCTAACTTTGGGAGAAAGCTTGAGATGGCGGTTAGCCTGCCCACTAGTCGCTGCACTTCTTTGACGTTTATGGGACTTCTCATGTCGATTATTGCTTGGCATTTTTCAAGGTTGGCCTCGATCCCGCGTTGTCTTCTACTTTCTTCGAGATTCCTCTTCTTTTGGGAGACAGGTTTGGCATTGAGAAAGACGGATAACTTGTGGGAGGCTACTTTGGGGTGTATGCCGGGGAGGTCTGCTGCGGACCAGGCAAAAAGGTCGACGTTCCGTTTAAGGATTTGTTCGATGTGGTGCTCCTCTCATCAGGAAGGGTGGTGCCAATTTGGAGGAATCGATTCTGCTGGGGGGATGAGTTCTGCCTGCAGGACCTCGTCTAGTATGCGAGATCTGGGTGCATTCAAGAGAGCGTAATTGGAGAACTTAACGGGCCTTCGCTCCATAGGACGATTTTGTTCACGCGGGGGAGGTTCTTTGTTAGGCCTCCTGATGTCGGCTCGCACCGGGGGAGTCTGAGCGTTGCTTTGGTATCGTCTCATGTCTTCGATTCTGATAAACATGGCTGCTCTTTTCCTAAGCTCCTGCATGCTTAGGAGGGCGCATTGCCAACTCATCAGCGAAGGGTCCTGGCCTAAGGGAGGTCATCATATACATTAAAATGAGATTGGGGGTAAGGTCCTTGATTTTCATGGCGATGGGTGGATGATCTCATCTTGTTGGCCGAAATGACTATGTCACGGATCTGGACTGTCTTGGGGAGGGATACTCGTAGTGCGGGATAGGCCGCCATCAGGAGGGTCGTCAAAGGCCGCGTACTTTGGGAGGTTGTCTGTTGTGAGTATGCGGGCACCGGTCTTGCTCTTTAGGGAGGGTGTTTGGTGTGATGTATGCGTCCACAGGTTTGGCTGAGGGTCGTGCTCTTTAGGGAGGGTGTTTGGTGTGATGTATGCGGCTATTGGGACCTTTGTCGAGTAAGCGACTCTGAGGCTTTGCTGGAGGCCGCATACTAGGGGGTGGGATCCTCTAGAGCGGGAGGTGATGTGGGCGGTCATTGGGCTTGCTGGATGCTATATGATCCGGGGGGGACTCTGTTAAGGTAGGCGGTTAGCGGGTGTGTCTGGTGCCGTGTACCTAGGCATGGTTGGGACAATACAAATATCACATAGAATTTCACATACATCAGATCACTAAATTGTTATTCTTTATAGGTATTAAAGCCAAACCATAACCCAACCCAAATTAACCTCCAAACACTTCTACATATTTCTAATCTATCAATCACAAACACAATTAATCTAATATTTCACAATCACAATACATGTATCTTAGATTTTTATTCATATCATTATAAATACAAATCATAAATACAAGAAATGATTAGTTTCCCTTAACTCAAAATATTAATCCCTTAAAGTCCAACTCTTATTGACAAACTCCTCAAGGTTGACCGCTATTTAGAATTGCTCCCATTATCACCTTAACCTTCGGTAATATGGCACTACCACAGAAACCCTCACGAAAACCTACTATATTCTGGTTGACCAAAAAGAGAATCCCCTCTTCTTCATTACTCAAATGTAGAGGTACGATCCTTCATCATTTCATTCGCCCGAGCAACCCTTCGACCAACGTACACCTTTAGACTGTAACAACTACATTAATGAGCAGCGAGGACAAACAATTGTGATGAGCGACAACGTTCGGTTTGGCCAATCTCCATCTCCTCCCTCGAATGGTATTAGGGCTCCATTTACTTCCTCGTTTTCACGGACTCCAACACCAACCACAACTCTAATGACCTCGATCTCTTTTCTCTCACCGACATTATTGAAGCTCAAAATCCTTGAACCATGGAGACCCAAAGAGTGTGATAAAAGAGATTGCAAGGAGACGAAGGAAAATCAAATGCCCAAAGGGAAACAAGTGCATAGCATTATCCTTTGTCTCTAAAATGCTAAAAAAAGGGTTTGGAGAGGAAGATTGGAAAGGGGATGAATCTGTGTGGGTATTGGAAGAATAAGAAAAAAAAATACAAGATAAAGGATGTAACATCTCATTTAATAATATAAACCATTAAATAGAACATCTCATTACTGATAATCATAAAGCATTTAGAGACTAACAGAAAAACACAATATTACAATCATCCCATGATAGATAAACTGAAAACATCATATTTACACATCTCTAAGCGATGAAATTAGAGGTTTTCAAAAGATATATGTAAAACATATCTCAAAAATGTATATACATAAATATGTACAGTACAGGCATCTAAGGAGATCATCTAAACAACCCCATCATCTCTCCTTGATACAGATCCAGCCATAGAATCCTTAATTGCTCACACCATTTAAGTGATCATTGCAAGAAAGAAAATACCAGAAAAACAAACACAAATGAAATGGTAAGCAAATTTCTATAAAGACACTTATATAGAATTAGGGAAATTAAAGATCACTCACAACCAATTTTGAAATCATTAGCATTCTAACTCATACAAGGACTCCAAACAACGACTCAATGATCCGGATCCATGTCTTTAATATAGGGTACACAAAAGGCGTGCACTTGTGATGGTTTTTAGACTTCGAGAAGTACCGAACACAAGGGGTCATCACCTAACCATACAAGGTTAATCCTTTCAAACCTATGACCAAAGAACAAGTCCATAGGTTAGGATCTCCTACCACTCTCACCACATAATTCATTCTCCTCTATATGAGTGTGAATAATTACTAGAGTTTAGGATACCTCTTACCAGTCATCTCCCATACCAAGACATACACTATTATCAATCAACACTAGGGATTTCCCATGAAATTCCCCATTTTCAACATGTTCAATAATAACAATTATAACATATTCAGTTCATACTTTAATGAATTTCACAACCATACCTCATATAATTCATATCAGAAATAAAAAATGCATCAAACCAGTCAAGTAACTAAAACAGAGCACCAGTGCTTAGCACTCATGCTAGTGCTAAACACCATTCGCCTCGCATTTTTGTGCATTAAGCGGTAAAATTGGCGCTCAACGTCAATTAATTAAAATACCTCCAGACCTGTAGAGGTTCCCAGTGCTCGGGCATCGCTCAACAGCGCTAAGCGTCATTCACCTCACATTTTTAGGCGCTAAGCGGTGGAACTGACGCTCAGCCTCACACTAGAAAACAACACATTCATTTGTTTGGGGATTTTTGAGACATTTGGACCTGGTTCATGACTCTATTTCGTACCCTTACTTCGACCAATTGTATGACAGGCTCTAAATTTGTAGCAAATGGTACCAATTAGATTCATGACTCTAGTTCCAATTTACCAATCATCTCCAAATTTAACAATGCATATAGGTTTCAATTAATCAATCAGAATTTCAGTATTTAATCAACATAATCATGCATAATTCAGTTCAATGATACAATTCCAATCATCCATTTATCACTTCACAAATAATTAAACACACAATTCACTGACTCTAAACACATTTAGCTTCCCTTACCTAAAATTAAAACTCTACCGACCCAAAAGTACAAAACCCTCCTTTAAGCTCACGGAGTTCACAGTTCAACCTAGAAACCACATAATTATGACCAGGGAGCAAAATCAGAACCACTGATCAAGAAGAAATCAAAGAGAGGACTCAGATAACACCTATGGTCTAAAATTCTACCACACACGTTGAATCAAAACCAAAAGAAAGAAAAGATGAATGTGATGATGTGTACAAATGCAAAGGTTTTTTCCCTCATTGCCATAGGTCTCACATCCAACATATTTAAATAATATATTATATGACACAAAGTTATAATAGAAGAATTTTAGGATACGACCATTAGGATTGAAATTGACTCTATTATAAAAATAGTTGAACTTTAGTAGACTTGGCTAAAGCACCAACATTAATTGGTTGTAAGAAGATCTAAGAAAAAGTATCACCATCGAGGATCCATAGAAAAATATAAGGTAATGTTAGTGGTAAAATGATTTATACAAAAATACAACATAGATTACTTTGATACCCTTGTTCCACTTACTAGGATATCCTATATTTAGTGTTGTTAGGTTTAACATTTATCCAAAATGGATGTAAAGCCTGACATGCTAGTTTTTAATACATGAAATGACACAGTTTTAAAAACAAAATTATTTATGGGATCTAATTTTGAAATGAAAGAAATGAGTGATACAAGTGTAATTTTAGTTGTTACACTCGTACAAAGGGAGATAACATATTAATACCCTAAACAATAAAAACTTTTTAAAAATTTTTAATTGTAATGACTTTAAGTTAATCAATAGCCCTTGTGATACTAACTTTAAATTAAACAAAAGTATAATAAATCAATTTTTCAATCTCATTATGCCCAACTAATTTAGAACTTATTTTCAATTAATTAGCTTTTTTTAGACCAAACATTGTTTATATAGTAGGTGGATTGACTATGTATATTTAATGTCCTAGTTGAGATCATTTTTACACACTTGTAAGAGTAACAAAATGTTTTATTATAAACTATACAACCTAATACACACTCAGGGTTTTTAAGTTCACATATAAACTATCATACATTATATCTTATATGAAATCCCCTATTGTTTTTTTTTTAATTTTCTTTCATCTTTTGCAATCTATGAAATTGTACCGTCCTGATCGTCTGGGACCCAACTTGATTCCTGAAGATGAATAAGACATTCCAAAGCTGACCTAAAACCTATAGGCCCAGAAACTGGGCCTTAGTTTGTCCTCCTACTAATTGATATTATATTAAAAGATATTATTGTATAGGAGATGAGAGATATTTTCTGAGTCAATTATTATTTTGTAACCACTTGGCCTGTAAATTAGATGTTAACTCCTAGGGTCAAAAAAATTATTTCCTAGCCTTAGTGCTCTTTATTTCACATTAAGTTAAGAGAATGTTTCAGATTTTTCTCTTTAGTCTAGAACTTTCAATTTTTTGTCGGAACATAAATATTTTTATATTCTATGTGCGGTAGACAAAAGTCTCACATTGTCAAGTTCACTTATATTCCAAATATTTATATACCAACACATATACAAGTTATAATTTAAAAATGAGAAATTATTATGTTTTATTTTATAGTTGATTATTTCACTTTTGCAATATACGAGGGTATTATATGGTTACATTTTATGGATTATTCCATTAATTTGTGGCAAATCTTTTCCAATATTATTGTAGGAGTCAAAACAATACACTCAACATTTATATATTTAACTATTTCACTAATACAATACAAATGAATATATAATTTGTTTGATTTTCTTCACGGGTAGCTTTTCTTTTAAGGTCAAATATGTTTTTGATCTCTTAACTTTCAGTGAATTTTGAAATTAGTCCATTTTGAAACTTTGGACCAATTTAGTCCTTCATCTTTCGAAATACATGGATTTAGTCATTTTAATCAATTTTTGTTAAGTTTATTTGACATTTCAGGATTGTATTTGAGTTGTTTATACGGTTTGACACATTTTTACTTTACTTTAAGTCAAATACTATTATGAAATGCGTTTGAAATGTCAAATAAACTTAACAAAATTTGATTAAAAAGACTAAATCTATGTATTTCGAAATATGAATGACTAAATTGGTTCAAAGTTTCGAAATAGATTAATTCCAAAATTCACTGAAAGTTAAGGGATCAAAAACATATTTAACCCTTTCTTTTATCACTTTTAAATAATGATAATGTAAGAAAAAAAAATAAAAAATCTTAATATTTTTTTTACTTTATTATATTTGATTTAATGTTTTATTATTTATTAACAATAAATATTATACTTTATAAAGATACATAATTTAATTTTTATTGATTTTCGATATATACTCGTATAATTTAAAAAGTTTCAAAAATCAAATTTTCATACGCTATATATAATTTAAAAAATTTTAAAAAATAAATTTCCATAACATATATTTAAAAAAATTTGCCCAGTACATTGGATGGTCCGCCATTGATCTTAATTACATTTGAACTTCTATAAAGAGAGTATTTGTTTTGTACACGCCTTTGACTTCTTTTCTCTTTTTATTCTACCTTCTCTTCCTATACTTTTGCCAATTGCGTAGTTTTAGTCTTTTGAACATATATTTTCTGTTTAGACGGAGTTTTCATGCTTCAAAATATGGAAATAGTAGCAGTATTTCCGTATTAACTTAATTTCTACACAAGCAATGCTCCATGAATAAATGGAAATTAATGAAGAAAGATAAATGGGATAAAAGAAAATGGATTTATTTATTTATTTATGTGGTAGAGATGTTGTTGCGATTTTATGAGCATCACGTGTCTATTTAGCAACGGTGGTGCAGTGTCATTTCAAATGAGAATCCCACTTGGGGTATAAATAAGCAGAGGAAGCTTCCAATACCCTGTTTTCTTTCATTCATTTCAGATCAGGAACTAACCAAGAATATGTTCACTCTTCCAAATTCTAACATTTTCATACCAATCAACAAACGGAATAACCATCCATTTACCCTAAATCAGTCTCATAATACAGGTTTCTCAACCCAATCAAAATCTCATAATTAAACAACGGGAATCAACTTCTCCACCTACCCTTCATACGTGTTCAACTATCAAACTTTCTCTTATTGTTTGCTAAAGTGCCCTTTGTTTAATAAAAAGCATGCCCTAGACAGCTGGATGGTTCGTGTTAGTTTTCTTAATTCCCATTATTTTATTAAGGGTTAAATATTTTTTTAATATCTTAATTTTAAGAAAAAATTAATTTTTTTTTTAATTTTAATCTAATTTAGTTATCCAAATTTATAATTGCGTGAATTTAATCTTTTTTAACTAAATTATGTTAAATTTATTTAACTTTAAAACAGATATCATGATACACAATTTGATATTTTTATTTTAATATTAACTAAAAAATTATCATGAAACACGTTTAAAATATTAAATAAATTTAATAAAATTTAATTAAAAAAAATAAATTCACACAGTTTTAAAATTAAGAAATTAAATTAGATCAAAATTTTGAAAAAAAAAATATTAATAATAATTTTCATAAAAATTAAGATTCAAAAATATATTTAACCGCTCGTTATAGAGTCTTTCTTGACATCTCTCTTATTTTTTTTTTCAACTTTACTCTCCGGTCATCTTATAACTTTACGATCATATATGTTTCATTAGACACCAATTAATTAACTTTTTAGATAAAGGAATAAAAACAAGTTTTTTTTTTTTTTTTAAAAAAAATTACAGATTAAGAGGAAAAAAAAAAGTGATATCTTGAACGTGGTTTGACTGTATTGGTTGAAGTGTTTAAATAAGATGATGTGGTGAAGCAGGGATTCCCATGTGATCCTTTTAATTCCAAATTTCGTATTGAGAAGGGAGAAGGGGTTACCGATATCATCCGTAACTTCTTCTGATCCTTCGCTGTTCTTGTTGTGGGAATGGACACTGTGGAATTTGATTTGACCAAACAAAACTGATTTAACCTCAATCAAGTTCATATATTTAATTTATGATAAATACAAAAGAAGATAAATCGCGGTTGATGTATATTTAATATTTAAGAATATAGATATTAGATAAGATAATAGAGTAAGCTTGAAAGAATAATAATTTTATGAACGAAAAATGGTGATGTTTGTTAGGTTGGGTTGGTTTTCAACTAATTTGAAAGTGCCTGATTTGACGCATGACTTGATAATAACTAATGATCGTGGACCATACAATTTTTTCTTTTTTTTAATGCTTATCCACTTAAATATCCAAATAAATTCTATTATTAGTTCAGGTTCCTAATTCTACTTGGGTGGGGCTATTCTCAACTTATTTCGTTTGATTCTTACTCTCTATATATAATATTTAAAGCATAAAAATAATACATTTATCACAATTGATATTTTTCTGAATAAAGAATGCACTTGTTTTCAGCTAAATATCTTCAAGAAAATACAAAACAAAAGTGCAATTGGTACCATGAATTCAGTACTAAGTTATTTAATCCGAGGACAGATATGATATTTAAGTTTTAGGAGGAAAAATAAGAGTCTTGTACACGGATATATATATATATGTATCAAATACAATAAATATATAATACTTTGATTCGTATATTTTAAAAATAATAAAATATATTTATTTTGAAAAGTGTACAATAATTTGTTAAAAACATAATAAATATATTATTGTTATTGTATAAATTCAAATTAAAACATTAATAATTAATGTTAGTGGCAAATTTAAAAACTAATTTATAATAAAAAATACTTTAATTATCAATTTGTAGACCAATTATAATTTTTTGGACTATTTTAGTTACCAACAATGATGTTTAGTTTATAAATTTATATATAAATTGGTCATTATAATGACTAATTATTTTTTAACACTAAAATTAATTATTATTTAAATATTTTTTTATAATTTATTATAACTTTATAAATTAAATATTTTATTTATAAGTATTAATAAAGTATCGGATATAAATACATATTAACACAAATAAAATATATAATCTAAATTGAAGTATCAATCATAATCTTCCAATAATGTAAAAGGTATTTAAGAAATAAACTTTTGCTTTTCCTTTCAGATACGAAAACTGATTATTCAATTAGTGTATTTGTAATATATAAAATAAATAATTTTTAATTGGTAAAATACATATATTATCTTATTAGTTTTTCTTTCAAATATAAAACTTTGAAATTTCTGATTGGTTGATGGATCCACCCATATCATCCATAATGTATTGTCATTTCTATTTTAATCAATATTTTCGGAAGAATTTTTAAGAAAAGAAAAACGAATATATATATATATATATATATATATATATTTTTTTTTTTTTTTATTTTTTTAAATTTATTTTTTATTTTATTTTAATTTAAATTTATTTATTTTTTATATTTCTTTTAAAAGAGAATAAGTATATACAATATATTTCACTTACACTAGTATGTTTCACCACTCATTAAAGCATGTTGAAGATAATAGAAAATAAAATAAAATAAATCTGCTTATATATGGAAGGAAGCGTGGAAAAAACATAACCAAAAGATATTAGTGACCTTAACTTAAAATCAAGACATTTGCATTCATTAACATTCATCACACGTATTCCAATTTGTTTTATATAGTTTTGAAATAGTTTATGTTAGTAAATGAGTTAGGTAAATTATAAAATATGTGTTTTTTATATTTTTAAACACGTTTAATTATAAAGAAATCATTTTTATAATTAGGTTGTTATTCTACTAATTTTTAAATACACTAATTAGATTAATTGTTATATACTTTTCCTATTTTATAAATTACTATTATTGATATTTATTTTCCAATAATGTAACGCCGATGTTAAAACGCGTCTTAATATTAATTAAATTAGAAATTTAATGGATTTAATTACTTATTTATTTTGACTTTAACCTCTTACATAATGCATAAGAGCTTTCCCTAGAGTGAAATTTTATACTCTCAAAACATACTATGAAATTACATCATGACATTTCTTTTAATTATTTTTGCTGAGTTATATTTTTAATTGATAAAATTCAGAACAAATCCAGTGTTGATTTCTCAAGTCTTTTAACAATTTATTTTAATTTCTAAAATCTGAAATAAAAGCATTAAGTCTTTAAACGGGGAAACGAGAGAAACTAAAATATTGTTTAAATTATTTCTAATCCTTAAACAATGAATTTAAGAGTCAAAATCGCAACTTTTTAAAATTTTATTACTATTAATTTAAAGACTAAACTAGAGTTTATCTTATATTTAAATAAAAAACTAAAAATATAATTTGATCTTTTGTTTTATCACATTGTATGTAGCATATTTATATATATTTTTTATTCTTCCACGCAAGGGCCTAGTAGACAGGACTACGAATGAAACAAGTTTTTCATTATAATTTTGTCTAGTACTTTGTAAACAAAACATTGTATGAAAAACAAATACAATTACCGTTTTAGGAATATGAAAAACATTTGATACTTAGTGCTATAAAATATTTACAGGATTGATAATGAATTTAATAATTGTTTAAAAATAATGGATAAAAAATTTGGTGCATGATCTTTCTCAGTTTTGTTGAAGAAAAGGGAAGTGAATGAAGGGTTTTTGTGGATCCCACTACTTCATGGTCTTTTCAAAAGACAAGCTGACACTGTTGATTTCCTCTTATGTCCTTCTAGTAGGAGTAGGGTTACTGTTGTGATTTCTGTAAGTTGCTGCCAAGAATCTGTATGTTGCTGCAGAGAATCTGGTGCTCAATAAACCAGTGACACTAACATTGCTCTAGAGACCAAAACGTGAACTCATTCACTTTACTTGTGTCTTTCACAAAGTTATGTTATTCCATCTTCAGGCTACTTCTCTTCTCATTTTTGTCTTCTTCGTTTTTCAAGTTCTAAAGCAAGAAAAACATAAGGTTGGTCTCTTTTGCTGAACTTCACAAATCGAGTGTGGAATAATCAATGCTAATTAAATGTTTTTGGTAATTTTTATTTTACGGTCTTGGTAGTGTGGGTTGACTTGATTTATAAAGATTGATAAGAGATTTCAAAGCTGACCTAAAGTTTATGGTCCAGGAATGGAATATAAGTTTGTCATGTTACTAATTGATATTTTATTAGATATTTTGTATAGGAGAGATAATTTTGGTCACTCAATAGGTTATTATTTTTATAACTACTTTGTCTATAAATTAAAGATTAATTTCAGAGTCAGGAGACTATTTTTCGACCTTAATACTTGAATGTCTCATTTTTGTTTCGATAAGAACACTCAGATTTTTACCGTAATAATTATGTTATAATATTATTAATCATTTTATTTGTTTAAATATGTTTTTAGTTTTTTAATTTTTATTAATTTTTTTTCTATCTTACATTTTAAATATTTTTATGAATGAATATAATTCTCATATCAACGAACCTTATTATTTTAACAATAACTTTTACTTGTATTATGACTTCAATGGCTTCTTGTGCTTTGGCCTTAGCTTCAATTTTTAATTCCTTTAGTTCATGGAGCAAGTTTCTCATGTGGGAAAGACTTTCTCTTATCTTTTATTAGAGTTTTGATTACAAAATTGCATATTACTGACAAGTACAATTCGTCGATAATAGAAATATTAGTCAATAATTTATGATTACCAACGAATTCTAGTCGTTAAAAAATGTCACCATTGGGTCTTCTTCTTCCTCTTCATTTTTCTATTTTTTAATTCTTCTTTCTCTTTCTATCCTCCTCATCCTGTTTTTGGTTCTTCTTCTTTCTCATTTTCTTTTTGTTCTTCCTCCAACTTCGACCATAATATTCAAGTCACAGCCAGCCATCGTCGTTGTTGCGTCGCTATACCACCACCACCGTCATATTTTCTCCTCCTTCTTCTTACCCATTTCTCTTTAATATATAAAAAATCTAATCATACGTAATGAAAAAATTATCGCTCATTTTATCGTTGGAAAAATATGTCGATAATAAGAATTACAAATACCACCAAAATTTATTGATATAATTGAACATCAAATACAAAATTCATCAAAATTTAATATTATTTATTATAATAAAAAAACAAGAATTATTTAGACCATCTTTATCCATAAAAATTAAACTATTGTAGTATAAGTAATTGAGAAAAAAAATCATTAACTCATTTAATCTCATGACAAGATGGTCCAACTTTCATAAATTAACATTCTAATTAATAACTATTGGTTAAGAAATGGACCAAACTAACTACTTAAAAAAAATAGTGTCACTTAAACAAAAGTCATGAACAGAAAATGGCTCCCTAGACTTTTCAAAACCACTTATATACCTATACTTTCTTTATAATAAAATATTAATAAAAATTAGAATGATTAAATGTTGTTTATCATACAAATTGTGCGATGAAATTATGTTTTTTTTTTTTATATCCAATAATTTATATGTTTACATGAAATTTAAATCGTATATAAATATAAAATTGTAAATTTAATTACGTTGATTCTCTTTTATATTTGGGTTAAGTTACATCACTGTTATCAATAATGTTGGAACAAAATAAAAATAAAGTAATATAAAAATTGGCAAGTTGACAAAAATAATACATAAAAAAATAGTTTATGGGATCAATGTTTCTTTTTTTATAATTTTTTTCAATAACTTTTATCTTAATTTTCCTTCGAAATAAAATATAATTTAAAGTATATATCTTTTGACTTAAATATGTTTGACATTTCTATAATATACCTAGTATATTGTTTTGGTTCCTAAAGTTTCAATTTTTTTTTGTTTTAATCTCTCAGGGTAAACTTATGTCAATTTCAGTTGTGATGACTGGAAAGGTCAAGCCGTCTGCCACATTGAGTCATGTGGAAAATTTTAATCACAATAGTAAAATTATTGACGAAGGTATAAAAAGGAACTAAAACCATAAAAATTAAAATTTCAGAGATAAAAGCACTAAATCTTTTTTTATAAACCACAACAGGAACATGTGTGTTGCGAGAATTTTAGCATAATTAAGTCTAATTTTAAATAAGTCTTTCTTATAAATAAGTTTTAAATATTTTGTTGTATTTTCTATATTTTGCAAATTTTGCATATAGTCCTTAATAAGTTTTTCTCATAATTAGGTTCTCAATAATTTTTCTTTTGTTTTAATTCTTACACTTTATTGACATCCTTTAAGTGATGAATTAGTTGTTTAATGATATGTCAGTAATACTAATATTTTTTTTATTTGATCCTTCATAATTTTTACCTATTTTGTTCCTTCATAAAAGTTTTATTTATGTTTTGATCATATTTTTTATTTACATCCTTTAAGTAATGAGTTAATTAACAATGTTAGCAATTAAGTAGAACTTACACACATTTGTTTTGCCAAAGTATGTTGTTTTTCTTAAAAACATAATAAATAATAAAATAATGTGATATCGAGAGTTTTATTTTCCCTTAATTATTTCTTATTTAGCGGGAAAACTTTAAGGAAATAAGAGTTCTAAAAACATCTTGTACAAAACAGCAGAGCACAAAATATAAATGAAAACTTTTATCCAGCACAAAAACAGATAAAAAGATTTAAAAAAAATGAAATTGGGAAACTAGGCAAAGAGAAAAAGTTATTTAAATCCATAAATAAAGTAATAAGGAAGTAGATAACAGAATATGTGATCCAAACCTAAGATGCACTTTGGCAGAATCTGAGGCACAAAACTTGGAAACAATAAGTCCAAACATTGGCAAAGCACGAAAGAATATGACTGGGACATGTTTGAAAGGCAAGTTCATGATATCCATCAAAGTTTTGGATTTATTTTGTAGTTTGAACCGAAATAAAAATCGCGCGAAGAAAGAGATGTGTAAAACAGGAGATGGAATAATAAAGTAACGTATTCACATATTGGCATAATAATAAAATTGGTAGTACAGAAAGAATTGAAGTCTGTGAAATTGATGTATGAATAAGAAAAAGGAGACATTATTAGAGAACCACATACCCTAAAACTAAGGGTCTAGTTGAAGTGCTTTGGAAGTTGGATTTTGTGGAGAATGTTGATTTTGTAGTACCCCATTCACCCTCTCAGGATGATGATGTTGACGATGGGAATCCTCATCTGGGGGCACACTTCTTCTTTTGGTAACCCCAAAGTGACCCAAAATCTCTCTGCCCCAATCCCAAAGGTTCAACACAACGTAAGTTCCAATCCCACCGATCAGCCCATACGCGATCGAATACGTCAACGGCATCAGAATGAGCGTCACGAACGCCGGTATAGCCTCCCTCATGTCCTCCCAATCAATCTCCACCACCGATCTCATCATCAACACCCCCACCAGAATCAGCGGCGGCCCCACCGCCCACGCGGGAATCGACGCCAGCAGCGGCGTGAAGAAGAACGCCAGGAAGAAATACGCCGCCACCGTCAGCGCCGTAATCCCCGTCCTCCCACCCTCCCGGATCCCCGTCGACGACTCGATGAACGCCGTGACGGGGGAGGTCCCGAGCAAGGACCCCACCACGATGGAAGTGGCGTCGGACATGAACGCGAAGTACTGTCCCTCGAAACCCCCCTTGTCGTCGGTGAAGCCCGCGAATCGCGCCATCGAGTACAGCGTTCCGGTGGTGTCGAGAATGTCGACGTACAAGAACGTCACCACGGCCTCCCAGAAATACCCTTTGCCTATGCTCTTGAAGCTAAGAGCCCCCGCCGTGCTCTTTATGAGGTGAACATCCACCACCTTCTTGAAGTACTGGTGGGCGGAGTTACCCGCGTCGGTGTTGGGAAAAGCCGTGACTTTGGTGTTGCGGAACCACGACACGACTGTGACGAAAACGATGCCGTATATCATGGCGCCTTTGACGTTCTTCACGAGACAGTAGGCGATGATGACGAAACCCACCAGGCCAAGCCAGAGCGTAGGGCTTTCCATTCTGTCGCGCAGGCAGAGGATATCGCCCGAGACTGTTCCGCCGGGTAGCAAACTGACCGTGCCGTTAGCGACCGTTATAACGGGTGCGAGGGAGGCCCGTGAGGAGGATGGGCAGGCGCCGAGGGTGAGCAGTGTGGATGGGCTGTACCCGATGAGCCCGATTCCTTGGTTGTTTTGAAGCCCGATGAAGGCGAGGAAAAGCCCGATTCCAGCGGAGGAGCTGATTCTGACGGGCTTGGGGACGAGTTTGGCGAGTTTGGCGCGAAGACCGATTGCGGAGATGAGGAGGAAGATGATTCCTTCGATGAAGACTGCGGCCAGAGCGCTCTGGTAGGAGACGTTGCCGGAGCCGTGGAAGCCGACGACGGTGTAGGCGAAGTAGGCGTTGGAGCCCATGCCGGGGGCGAGGCCGAGAGGGAGGTTGGCGAAGGTGCCCATGATGAAGCAGCCAATGAGAGAAGAGGCTATAGTGGCGACGATCAAGTCCTTGCGCGTGTTTTCGAGGCACGCAGCGTAACCCGGGTTAACCGGGTCGAACTTGCATGAGTGGTCGGGGTGGAGGACGCGGAGGGAAGAGGTGTTGCAGGCCGAGAGAGGGACGGAGGGGTCGGAGCAGAGGGGTAGGCAGTCGGAGACAGAACAGGTGCCGCCGGAGTCAGCGAGGATGGAGGCGTTGACGGCGAGGATGTAGGCCATGGTGAGGAAAGTGGCTGTGCCGGCGCGGAGCTCGGTGGTGAAGGTGGAGTTGCGTTGGGAGATCTTGAACCATTTTCCTAATCTGGTTTTGGCTACGTATTGGTTTAGGCGCGAGAGAGGGTTGGTGTGAGCGTTGTGTTGTGGAAGTGGGGGCCTCTGCGCCTCCATTTCCATTGGGTTTTATCGTGGACGAGTGTTGTTTGAGGTTTATATAGGGTTTGGAAATGGATTAGGATATTTGCATATCAAGGTTTGATATAGAATTTGGTTGGCTCTTGTTTGAGAGAGGCAGAGCATAGCTCAACAGAAACAGAGCTGTGGCAAGCTTTCATTTGTTTTTCCAAAGGATAGATTCCAATCACCAGGGATCTCTAATATACTCTCATCATAACACCAACCCATCACACTTATTATATATTTTCTCCTTCCACCTTTCACACCATACTAATTACTTCGAAACCCATATTTTAAACTAATTACTACTGCAATATAACATCTCTTTCATTCAAATTAAATCCATAAATCCTGTGATTATGTATTTATGTTGTGTACACATGGGGCAGATTTATTACAATATTAAATTCCAACGGATAGTGTGAAACACTGTCCTTCTACAGCTGGGGTAAGTAGGATGGATTTGACTTTGAAAATATATATATTTCTTAATGAAACATCATTAAAATTTCCATGTGTGGAAATCCTTTTGAGCTATTTTGTTGACTATCAAAACCCTTTTATCTAACTCGCATAGTTGCTGCGAAACTCGTTCACAACCGTAAATGACACTCTTTAGAGACAGTGTTTGATTGGTTGGTTTTCTATTTTATTTTTTCTTTAAATAATATGATCGACATGGGTTTGTTTAACGTGGGAGTGAGTTGTTTGTTTTAAATTAGGCAAGTGTTACAGATTAGAAGACATGTATTGGATTTTGAGGTCTTCCATTTCAACCTGTGACGATCATTGACGTGATAAATAAACTATAACAATGCTACGATCTGTCGCCATGTGCTTAAAAATATCGCATGGTTTCACATTTTATGGGTCAAATTCAGCAGCACATGCTTTCAGGATATCATCATTCCTCTTATTCATTAATTTTCATCACTTTTATTCAAGGAACAATTCTGAATAATATAATCACAGAAGAAATACTAAAACATTAACCTGGAGCATTAGAAATTTTAATAAATAAAAACGTTTACCCACTCTCCAATCATATAGGTGACCTTTCTTTTCAACTTTATAGCTTCCGAGCATTAATCCGGCTGTAACTCACAATTACATATTGACTTTTGGATTTTAGTATCATAGGGTGCTAATAAAATACTTCCTAGGTTTTATCATAGTGTGAATTCTTTTTAAAATATTGGATTTAAATATATTTTCATTTTTCGTAAAATTAATATGTTTTCTGAGAATGCAATGCAGTTATTAATTTATTGGAATACACAATTGTTAATATGGAAACACTTCTTAACAAACGAATCTTGTAAGATTCAATTGTACCTATAAAAAGCTACAATCAAAACTCACCTACACAAGTAGGTCAATTCAAGAACAAGCAGTAAATACTTATGTAATTTTTTTTAATTTATTTTTAATGTTTTAAATTTATCATTTACTACAGTTTAAAATATATGAATGCATGTTATTTTAAATATATTTATAAATAAAGATTTACTTATGTAACATCCCAAATTTTTTAATTGAATAATTATTCACCAAAATTTTATTTCTTAGAAAATATTTTAAAATAAAACAAATTTTTTAAATTATAACTAACAAACAGTTTCATATTTTACTTAAAATATTTAACTATATATTTATATATTTTTCTAAGTATTAAAATTTCTAGAATCTCACTTTCCTCCACACACATAAAAAAACATTCTCGTAAACAGTGACGGATCTTGACCAAAAGTGTTGGAGGGGCCAAATTAATATAATTTTGAGATCATTAGTATAATGCTTCAAAAAATGGCTTCTCTGAACATTTTTTATCATTAGTATAATGTTTCAAAATATAATATGTGAAGAGGTAGAATCTATCTTGTTTTAGTCAATAATTTCCTTTTCACCACTCTTAAACGATTAATTTATTCTTTCATTCTTTATCAATATACTTTTTTGTAAATAATACTAAAAAATAATTGATCATAATCTAAAAAAAATTAAGACACGTAATTATTAAAAGAAAAATATATTCATTATTATTAATACATAATACATTATTATTTTTTTCTATATTCATTAAAAAAATGAATATACAAAAAGCTCATGAGATAAAAAATAATAATGTTTTCGTTATCAAGTAAGACAAGAGACAGGAAATGAAGAGCATAAATGAGAAATATAATGAGTTTATGTCTATTTTTTTTTTCTTTAAAAAAAAGGATGTAACGCCTCATTTTAAATATAATATAATTAAATGAAGCATTACACAAAATAGTAATAGAAGCATGGTCCTGGAGTATAAACATTACTCCTTACAGTTGTCCAAAAGAAATAGGAAGGAAACTCAAGCACACCACGATGTCGGTAACATAGTATCATAATGTATCAACCATATTTCAAAAGAAGACTTAACGACAAGGCAATACTTGGTTGTAGCCCTAAAAGAAAATCCCAAGCAAAAGGAATCCAACCCAAACCAACTATGTAGTGGAGTCACCATTTCCCTGTTGGCCATGAGGAATTCTCGCATATGCTCACATCAATAAATTGATGATCATCGCAAATAGAGAAAACCACACACACAGAACATACAACAAACAAAAGGGTAAGCTAGAGCAGAAAATTATATATCATACAGTTGCATACAATTTTATGGTTGAAGATGCATAAGCCAACCAATCATGTTATGACTTGCAAACAATACACTAAGACTCAGACACGACTCCTCTGGATACATATAATTAGCCAGATTCAGCGGATGCTTGCACTTGTGGTGGCTTTTACTGCTCTACCGAGCTAATTGTTCTAGTGTCTCATCCCTTCACACACAAGGTTAGCCCTTAATGGGTTTCAAGCCTCCTGCTACTCTCACCACTAGAGTCAGTACGCTCTATGTGAGACTAACTGACTCTCTAGAGTGTCAAGATGCAATCCTTACATTGAATCCTTACTAAATTATATAGATGGGGCACCACCATGAACTCCAACTAACATGGGTCATGGAATTACGTCTCGACCAACTGAGGCACCACCATGAGGTCTCACCTAGAGACTCATAGAATTACACCCTAACCAATGAGACACCACCACGAAACTATCGTGGAATTACGTCCTAACCAAACCAAAACCATGATCCCAACCATCAATGTGCATTATTGCTCATACCAAATTCATGACCATATATATATATATATAT